>Ga0114918_10000030_pt1 | contig 116185 bp, 115 predicted proteins | sample LantaG_FD_87015 | JGI IMG/M metagenome (GOLD analysis project Ga0114918, IMG submission 87015) | Deep subsurface microbial communities from Baltic Sea to uncover new lineages of life (NeLLi) - Landsort_02402 metaG | ecosystem: Environmental > Aquatic > Marine > Oceanic > Sediment | place... | reverse complement strand
CTAAAGAATTGAAAGCTCCCACACCACCAGGTGTGGGAGCTTGAACATGAGAAGAGCCATCGCCATTATTAGCAGCAGAAAAATCAACAAAATAAGTGGCCATAATTTAACCTATGAAACAACCGGTTTTGGGTCAAAGTACACATATGAAAATGATTCAAAAGTCAACCCGAATAGTCTAACCGGAACAATTTGATTAGACGAGAAATCAATAGTAATTTCAAGTTTAAATGGGGTTAACCCGGTTTCTCCACTCCAAACAGACACATCACTAGATACCATAGTCTTTGAATTGCCAAGATCTCTAGTGGAAGACAAAACAACATTGTTCAAAGCATTGAGATATTCTAATTCCATCCAAATATCTTGGTTTGTTAAACCGTTTATATATCCTTGATATGCTCCATAAAGTGTGATTGTAGCGAGACCGGGTGTAACCGACAAAAACAACGAATCCTCAAACGGTTGCGAGAATCCAAGCATTCCATGTATAAAATTGTGTGGAACGTTCGAAATGGGTTCCAGCAAAACACTGTAAGTAGAACCATCGACTCTAAATACTGTCGAAGTTTCGGCGGTTCCATTTGGCACATATTTCTTCCAAGCACCTTTAATATTGTTGTGATCCAGACTGAAAACACTGGATTTATTAAGAACATCAACAGGATTTGAAGCCGGACCTGGTTGAAAATTCCGAAGAATTGCGGTGGAACTGCTAGATAAATCAATAAGCTGGTTATCGCCCGGAAGACCAATTAGATTATTTACATAAAATTCTGAGCCTGCTCCCGCAGAAAAGAGCTGGTTCTTGCTTGTCTTCCTACTAAAAGCAGCCACATATATCCTGCTATTTGTTGATACCCAAAGTCCGCTACAGGCGTCTATTCTAACATCATGGGCAATAGTATTGTCCCCAAATCGATTTGCGGACGAATTATCAGATGCTGTCAAATCATTCGTGACATTAAAATGCATACCTAAAACGGTTAAATTAGTTTCAGATGTGTCTGACATAAAAACAGGAGCAACAGACCCAGACAAGTTAGTAACATTAAAGATTACATTGTCGAAAACATTATTGATACCCCATCTAACTAAAATGCTGCTGTGATTTAGATCAACAATATTGACTTCAATATATCTAAAAACTCTAAAATCTTGACCTGCAGCAAAAAATGGAGAAGATCCCGTGAAACTTTCGATGTTGAAAACACAATGTTCTAATAACATTCGAACCGCTGTAGTGGTCATGACAAAAGGCCAGCTATTCGTCACTGTATCAACGCTCCACACACAATGTTTCATAGTAAAATCGGGGCCGGTAACGGACAGAGAATCGCCGTTCGCAGACATACCATTCAACCTATAAAACTCGCACCGTGCCCCCGAAACATTGAATTCGATGTTCGAACCAGTGAATTCAAACGTCGCATACATAGAGACATCGGAATCCCAACCTTCTGAAATACCACTCGCTGGTCGAGTGTTATAATAATCATCACCAGAAACAGGCCAACCAATTAAAATAACATCGGTATTAGCAATAGTGATATCACTACCAAAAGGGCTACTAGCAACAACACGTCTCAACCAAAATTGATCCCCAGCACCGTAAATCAGACCCACTAAAGTATTAAAAGCCCCAACACCACCAGGAGTCGCTGCTTGACCTGGGGTAGAACCATCGCCATTATTGACAGCAGACAAATCAACAAAATAGGTAGCCATGTATAATATCCAATATGAAAACTAAATCAATCAAATTTTACGAACACCAAATTACCAGTTAAGTTGGCTGCATTTAAGGCACCCCCAACAACGGTACATGCGATCTCAAGATCATCATCTTTATTTGCAATGTAATATGCTGGGTTTATTCCAACGGGAGTAGTTGAAACCCATGTTCCCGCCGACCCCAATTGGACTCCATTGTTCGAATTGTCTGTCCCAACGAAATTATCATTGATTTTGATATTAACCAAAGGCTGACTGCCACTATCTTCAACATTATGAACAAATTGAAACTGAACCAAAGCTGCACTAGCGGCTTGCCAGCGAAAGTAAGTATTCATATCAAGTAACAACAGATCAGAAACGTCATCAGCATAATTTCCATCTACCACTAGTACGACTTGAACAACACTGTATGATGGACCCAGCGCCAATTCTGTTATAGGTATTAAAACATTAAGTGGTGCACCAGCTATATCTACATAGGCATCGGTGGAAACAGCTGTAATCACACCATAATAAGAGGAACCATCGTATGAGTATTTAACAGGGAGACCCATCTTAAAACCATCAGTGTCACTCATAGCAATTCTAGAAGTAGTTAACGGCACAGCTGTATAATTACTACTAGAAACAACTCTCCAGGAACCGGAACTTACACCACCAACTGGTTTGGCTTCTAGAACCCATTTAGAATCAGCAGACCTATAAACTAAGATATCACCATTATTAGGTGTGGCTACTGAAGAATCGACATCAGATAAATCAGATAAACCAGATGCTCCTTCGCCAGCCCCAGACACTACCCACTGATTTTCAGCAACTCTTTTGATGGTAAGAAAAGAATATTGGCCAGTAGTAATCGGATCACCACTCGAATTAACCGCAACACCAGCATCACCCTCAACTGTAACAACACCATCACCAGCCTGCTCAATAGCTATCTCTTCAAAATCTTCCCAAGCAACAGCAGACTGCAACGGAATAGTAACAGTCACCGGAGAATGATTAGTGAACCTAATATACTTCTGAGAATCCGTTAAAATAAGAGTCCTAGAGACAGTAGTATCAATTATAACTTCAAATCTAGAAGAACCTGGATCTCCTTGTGGACCAGGATCTCCTTGAGGGCCTGGATCTCCTTGAGGGCCTTGGAGAGTGCCTTCTACTTGATCGTACAAAGCGTTAACAGAAGTTTTAATTTCTGTGGCTTCGTCGGCTGTGAATTGATCGCCGACTGACTTGTTTGGATAAGTAATTTTTGGCATTCTAAAGATCTCAAAATGTGAATATTCTGTTTAACTTTGAGATGAATAAAAATTAAACATCAGATGTAGAAGTAATAATCTTTTAGACAAAATTGTCGAACAGTGTTGATCGATTCAATTCGTAATCGAAAACTGATTTGTCGCGATTATTCGAAACCCACAACTAATAGTTGTACCACCATATGATCACACAGTAAAGTGTAAACCACGCTAAGGCTAAAATGCTTATAGAAATGATTAGTTCCATTTTACAACGCATGGTTTAGTTGATTGTGATTAAGTCAAGCGACTCATTAAACAATTACCGGTGTTACATCCAAATAGAAATAAGCACCGGACTCTGGTGGCAAATTGCCTCTTATTCTCAATGGGCAAACTTGATTTGATGGTAGGGTAAAACCAAGTTCCATCTTGAACAACGTTAAACCTGAATCATTAACCCAGACACTATTATCGGTGGTTAACACCGATTGCTTCAATGATGTGATTATCCGAGGATTACCATCACCGTCCTTGTACTCTAGCTCCAACCACAAATTGGTGTTCTTTAAAGGCGAAGAAAACAATTTATGAGCACCGAACACAGTCACAGTTCTCGCACCTGTGGTTAAAGACAACAATATCGCTTCTGCTCTTGAATCTCCTATGTAAGGAAAATTATAAAATGCGTTGCCAACAGCACTGAGATTTGTTCTTTCCCCGTATAAGGAAAAAGAACCTCCACCAGTGCGAACAACATTAGAGCTTTGCAAGTATCCAAAAGCTGATTCACTGCGCCACAGACCGGCAACTTGGCCGTGATTCATTGAATACAAAATAGAATTATGATTGGCAATATGAGATGTATAAGAAGCATCGCATAAAAGATCTTTAGCGACTATTAAATTGCCATTAGTAACGCTGGTTAAACCTGCTGGTATCACCACATTGTCTAATTCTACATAATTATCAGTACCACTCAATAAAAAAGAACTATTAAAAGAAGCGTTGCTAATTTTAATTATACCGCTTTTAAACGAACTAGGAACGTTAATAGATTGAGGTCCCTGATTGTTAAAGTCCAGTTCTATTTCAGAGCTGTCTGAGGACAAGACTATTATACCAGCGTTCGTATCTCCACTTGTATTAGTCACCATACAATTAAGTATTTTAGTATTAGCAGCACCGCTACTTATTGATATTAAATCACCAGCCAATGAAGAATTTTCTAGTGTTATGTCGATTCTATTAAATATATTATAGGCACCAGATATTAATAACCCAAACCCATCGTTTGTATAATCAATTCTACCAAAAACCAGATTTAAATCGCTACAAATACAATTGCTCGCATTCCAGCGTACGGTATATACCGTGCTAGTCGTAAGAGCAGAACCTCGTAGATCGAGTTTTGAAATATAGTGATTGTCCCCATCGATTAAGGCTACAGGAGCATTGCCGTTTCTTAAGGGATTTTCAAATCTACATCTCTCTACCACTACATGGCGCGACTTATCATCCATGTTTAATCTTACAACACCAGATGATCCAGTACCCAATAGATAAATACCAGAGAACAAGTTTCCGCGCACGCAATTTTCATCAACTACTAACGATCTATTAGTTCCAGCATTAAATACAGCATACTCTTCCACGTCGTCATCCCAGCCAGCTATAACTCCCGATGTCGGCCTATCGATATACATATTATCTTCTACTACAGGCCATCCAACTATAGAAAAATCGACAACATTAACTGTAATATTGGCAGCTAATATGTCGGAAGAGCTGGTTCGTCTTATCCACCAAGTATCACCTGATAATGGTGTTCTACCGGCAACAGTATTGAACGCACCAACGCCACCTGGGCTTGCTGCTTGAGTCGGTACTGTTCCGGTGCCGTTGTTAGCGGCGGAAAAATCAAAAAAAATGTCAGACATCATAACTCCTCAAGACCTAAATGTAGACCAGGACTTAAAACAGGGGTGATCGGTTCTGGTAACCATTCACCAGGTAGTGATTTCGCTAATTGCTGGGTTGCCGTAATTTCGGCAAAACCAAGGTAGAGACCAGGACTTAAAACAGGGGTGATCGGTTCTGGTAACCATTCACCAGGTAGTGATTTCGCTAATTGTTTGGTTACTGTAGTTTCAGCAAAATGATCAAGTGATATGGTATCCGATCGCCTTGGAGAACATGGTATATTTTGGCCTGATAGATCAGATAAAAACAAGCCAAAACAATAAGTTTTGGTTGATTGTTTCCTTCTGCGGACGTTTATCAAGTAATTGAACATAACAAGCCGACCTATTCCCTACCCTATACGGCAACGACCACTATTCGAATTTATCTTCCTCAAAAAGATAAAATCAAACAATAATATCATTAAACCAATAAAACTTCCCAACAAAATACTTCCAACAAAAAAACCACAAATAACTGATAAAAACACAGCTAATCTAACTTTTTGAAAACTTAAAAGACGATCATTATAATACTGCTTCATGACATGATCTCAAAATTTAATATTAACTCAAGGCCCTACAGTAGGCAAATTCGCAACTCGAAAACCAATTTCCGTAGCATTAAATTTAGTGGGCGTCCAACCAGATCCGTCTGGAGCTGAATCAGACACGAGAATTTGATTACTACCACGATTGGACACGTCTTGCCGCTGGATAGTGGCTCCGTCTATTACGTCGGCGTTGAGCTTCAACTTTGGTGTAATACCAACCAAGGGTGCTGTTGAACTTGCCACCATATTTACAGACACACCGTTAATAGTTGTCGAAGCAAGATGATTAAGAGCCATCGCATAAAAATCTTCGGCCCCAACAGCATCACTCGAAACAAGGTTACTATCCAAAACCGTGGTCTCGTCCACGTTTTCCCAATTTGCTCCCGCCGTAGGGTTCCACTCAGTGAGAGAACCTGGACCAGATGGAACGACGTACTCGATCATCTGAGGACCAAGAAAATCATTATTAACAGTTCCAGTATTATCCAGAAGGTAGATATCATCTAGAGTGTACCAAACACCTCCATTATTGTCTCCTGAACCACCGAATCGCAACAATGTTGGACTAGCAGAAAGATTTAAGCTACTGGTGGTTACTACCTCTACACCATTTATGCGAATAACCAAACTTCCACTTGTGGACTGCACCCATTGGATTTCTATGTAATACCAAATGCTGTGTTAAAATTGGCCCATAATTTACTCCATTTATTCTAATTTGATATTCTGTGGACGATACTGGTTGCCTTCTAATATCCAATGGGCCAACATTAAAGTGAACCCCCGCAGCTATATCGGAATTTGATGAATTATTATTTACATTTAGAGCGAATCCGACTGTATATGTCGTATTGTTCACAAATGTCACATTAGCATTGTTTCTCCATTTTAAAAATGTTATGTAGGTGTTTTGAGACCCAGAATTCGTAGCTATTCTATTAGGTCTCACAGCAGTCCCATGACCCAATCTTCCAGTAGTTGTTTGAAAAAGTAATCTTCCTGAATTAGATGCTGAATAGACTATTGTATCATTAAACGAAATACCTTCCGCCACATTAATAGATCCAGAGAATCTTTCGAAACCTTCGATTAGTAATAATGCCATTTCAATCTCGCTACGGTAATGGTGTGAAAGAGTCGTCATCTCCGACGACCTGGACCCCAATCTGATTAACCTGGGCTCTAGGGGTGTAATCTAAACCGTCATCTCCGACGACCTGGACCCCAATTTGATTAACCTGGGCTCTAGGGGTGTAATCTAAACCGTCATCCCCGACGACCTGGACCCCAATCTGATTAACCTGAGCATCACCGTCCAATAAAATTGGAGGTAAAGCTTTTGGTTTACCAGCTTTAGTATTAGTGAACGGAAACGGCATTACTAAAACTCTTATTCAGGTTTGTCTCGCAACAACGCCACCGACTGAGTGATCGATCTGAGACCCTTACGCTTGGCGTAAGCTGTAGCACTGCCACTATATTTTTTAGCCACAGCATCCAGGAACTCACAATCCATCTTGTGGCACTCAACAGGATTCTCCGGATGAGACCTCGCATAGTCGAGGGTTCTAGCCAAATGAGACATGATGTCCTGTTGAGCATGAACACCGCTAACACCAATGTCATGCAGGTAAATCATGTTGCCGTGGTCAATGCGACCATTTGCTCTACCAGCGATCATCGCTTGCTCGAACGCTTTCATGATGTGAAAACGCTCTTCATCGGCCTCGAAATCAGCTTCAGTGATTTCCTCCTTGCCGAGTTCTTCCTTGAGTTGGGCTTCCAACTCCCGGTACTGTTCGTAGTAAGCGGCAAGCTTTCTGATTGCGCCACCAATGCTCTTTTCCGAGCTGAGGAATCCTTGTTCGATTTCCTCCGCTTCGATTTCAAGCATCTCCCTTTCGAGATCATCTTCAGCGGTTTCAGCACGTTTCCGCAGTTGCAATGCTTCAACCTGCTTCTTTCGTCGCCGGAACCAAGCCTCATTCAGCGCAGACTCCGTCTGGTCGATGACAGCGAGAATCTGCCGCATGTTGCGGAGCTTGGTAGGTCCAGCGATCGGACCAGCATTGTCCAGCATCGTGTACTGGAACTGTGTGTGGCTCTTGCCATGCTGCTTCAGGGCTTTCGAGACCGATAATCGGTTTTCGTCAATGACCGAAAGCATAGGTTTGTACTGCTCGACAACGGATAATCCAAGTTGTTCGAGCGGAGCGAGCTGTGTGTTTGGTTCTTCCATTTTTCTCTATTGTTGTGGAAGTTAAGTTACTGAAGTCCACCGTGTACGTCGGAACAACCTGCTAGGCCAAATCTTGCAACTGTCAAATCTCCGAAGTCCGTGGCGTTACCAACCGATGCGATCGTGACGTAGTCAATGATATTGGAGCCTGAGCCCACTGAACCTCCACCAAACAGACCTCGCGTGTTACTTGACGCTGCTGCAATACTTGACCTACCTACAGTTAAATCGCCAAAGTTTGTTGAATTTCCAGTGGACGCAATCGTGAAGTAATCAATGACGTTTTGAATAGTGGAAGACGCAATACCTCCGCCGATTAGACATCGAGTGTCGCTGGAGCAACTCGCATTGGTGTATCTCGCGACTGTCAAGTCACCAAAGTCTGTTGCGTTACCCGCTGACGCGATTGTTGCGTAATCAGTCGTGTTGACTTGTGACGTGTTGATATTCATAGCGGATGCACCACCAGACATGACACCCCTCGTTGGTGATGATGCAGCAGAAATCCACCCCCTTGCGAAAGTCAAATTGCCAAAGTCCGTCGCGTTACCTACTGACGCAATAGTGATGTAATCAATCTCATTGGATGCATCTGCAGAAATACCACCACCGCATATCAGACCCCTGATTGCATCGCCACAACCAGCACGACCGCGTAACCCTGTAATCAAGTCGCCAAAATCGGTGGCATTACCGGCTGATGCAACTGTGACGTAATCTAGTTCGTTCCTAAAGGTCGATGTTGAAGTTCGACCAGCCGCAAAGACGGCTCTCGTTGTAGACGACAATGCAGCAATATCACGTCGCCCCACCGTCAGGTCGCCAAAGTCAGTCGCATTACCAATCGTATCAATAGAGACGTAATCAATGACGTTGGAATCCGAACTACCACCAGCAAACAGTCCTCTGCCGATTCCTGCTGGATCTCCCCCTGAACCTTCTGTCTGAAGTCCACCGTGTACGTCGGAACAACCGTGGATTTGACTGCGGGCAACAACTAGATCACCGAAGTCGGTCCCGTTTCCAGTGCTGGCGATAGTAACATACTCGATTACATTCTGATGACCTGCTGTCCCGCTGCCAGTTTGACCACCAGATTTAACGCCCCTAGTCTCGCTAGACATAGCGCCTGGATACCTTGTATCAACAGTCGCGTCTCCGAAGTCAATTGCATTTCCGGTCGAAGCAATTGTTACATAACTAATTTCATTTGTCCTGCTGCCAGCACTTAATGCTGAACTTCTACACCAAAACAATGCTCGTGTACTGCTGGAGCAGCCGGTATTTTCGCCGCGATTGCCGATCATATCACCAAAATCAACCGCATTTCCTGCACTAGCGATAGTCGTATAGTCAATAACGTTCAGTGCCGAATCGGTTCGACCTCCTCCTACAAGCCCTCTCGTAGGACTTGCAGCAGTGGCTTTCCAGGCTCTCGCTACAGTCAAGTCGCCAAAGTCCGTCGCATTACCTGCCGAAGCGATGGTCACATAATCAATCACATTAGAATACGGTGTACGTCCACCTGTCGTGATTCCGCGTGTGGCATTGGAGTATCCTGCTACGCCTTCTCTCGCGACCGTAAGGTCTCCGAAGTCAGTGGCGTTACCTGCATTAGAAACTGTCACATATTCAATGACGTTAGAGTCTGCACCTGTGCTACCGCCAGAAATACAAGCGCGTGTATCGCTCGCAAATGCGGCTGGCTGCCTACGTGCAGACGTCATGTCACCAAAATCAACAGCATTCCCGGTTGCATCAATGCTCACATATTCAATGATGTTAAAATTAGATGATCCATTAAATCCACCAGCAAACAGCCCTCTGCCGATTCCTACTGGATCTCCCCCTGAACCTTCTGTCTGAAGTCCACCGTGTACGTCGGAACAACCTGCCGCAAACTGTCTCGCAAGTGTTAGATCACCGAAATCGATCGCGTTTCCTGACGAGGCAATCGTGATGTAGTCGATGACATTTGATGGAGAACTGGCTGTTGTTCCACCACCCATAAACACCCCTCTCGTATTGCTCCCGCAAGCAGCAATACCCATCCTCGCCAGTGTTAAATCCCCAAAGTCTGTGGCGTTTCCTGCTGAGGCAATCGTCACATAGTTGATCATATTCAATACTGCTCCACTGCTATGTCTCCCACCAGCAAAGACACCACGAACAGAGCTGCTTGTGCCTGACTGATCTGACGCTGCCCCTGTTAAGTCCCCAAAATCTATCGCGTTTCCTGCTGAGGCAATCGTCACATAATCGATGGTATTTACGCGGCTCCCATTATTACCCCCGGACCACAATGCCCTCGTTGAACTACTACATGCCCCTGCTGCAAACCTTGCTTGCGTTAAATCTCCAAAATCAAGAGCATTTCCAGTCGATGCGATAGTAACGTAATCAATTCGGTTTAGGTGAGTTGTTGTATACATGCCCGCCCACAGACCTCTTGTCTCGTTACTGCATCCGCCTGCATAAGTTCTAGCGACTCCGTTCAAATCACCAAAATCCACTGCGTTTCCTACCGAAGCAATCGTAACGTAATCGATGATATTGACATTAGTACCGGCATTGTTATTAACTCCACCACCACGCAAACCTCTAGTAGAACTAGCAAGTCCGCCACAAAAAGCAGCGATTTGCGTTAAGTCACCAAAATCTATGGCATTTCCTGTTGATGCGATAGTTATGTAATCGATAACGTTCTGTCGAGTGCTAGAACCCGTGTAACCACCAGCAAACAGTCCTCTGCCGATTCCTACTGGATCTCCACCACCACCGACAACGGTAGACCACGCATACATTGGAGGTTGAAAAATAAACATCAATTACTCCAACACAAACACGAGATTACCAGAAAGATCCGCCGCATCACCTGCCGTACCAGCAACAGTACAAGCAACTTCAATAGCCTCGTTACGATTAATTAAATAATTTGTCTGATTAATAGCTATCAAACCACTACTGACCCAAGTCCCAGCCACACCAAGCTCAACACCATTATTAGAATCATCGGTGCCCACAAGATCGCCACCAACCCGAACATTCACCTTCGGATTACCGGTAGTATCAGCTGTAGCATGCGTGAATTCAAACTGTACAAGATACGCTCGGCCCAATTTCCATCGCAGATAAGTGTTCATATCTGCTAACAGCAAATCACCTGTACCATCACCATATTCACCCCCCACAAAAACGCCCATGTGAACAACATTAGAAGCAGGTCCCACAGCCAATTGTGTGATATCATCCGCAACACTCAAAGCGGAACCAGCTATATCAATATAAGCATCAGTCGAAATATCCTCAATCACAGCCCAATGAGTCACACCATCATAAACGTAACGAATAGGCAAACCAACCCTTAATCCATCCGTGTTACTCATCGTTATTCTAGAAGCACTAGCAGGCGTGGCCGTATAATCACTATCTGGAACGACCTGCCAAATATTATCAACTAAACCTTCAATCAGAGTTTGACCAGACAAAACCCATTGATCTTCCGCAATCCTCTTTAAAGTAATAGTTGCGTATTTCTTTAAAGAAGAAGTTGCATAAGTCGAAAAAAGATCAATACCACCAGTTCCAACTACAGTAACAACACCATCACCAGCTTGTTCAAGTATAATCTCAGTATCATCTTCCCAAGCAACAGCAGACTGTAACGGAATAGTAACAGTCACCGGAGAATCATTAGTGAACCTAATATACTTCTGATAATCCGTTAAAATAAGAGTTCTAGACACAGTAGCATCTGTGATAACTTCAAATCTAGAAGAACCTGGGTCTCCTTGGGGGCCAGCAGGGCCAGGATCTCCCTGAGGACCTTGGAGAGTGCCTTCTACTTCATCATACAAAGCGTTAACAGAAGTTTTAATTTCTGTGGCTTCGTCGGCTGTGAATTTATCGCCGACTGACTTGTTTGGATAAGTAATTTTTGGCATTCTAAAGATCTCAAAATGTGAGTATTTTACTTAACTTTGAGATGAATAAAAATTAAATTTTGGAGAAAAATGATGCCATATTTAATAAAAATAGTAGACGAAGAAGTGACAATATCTGGGACAACATTGTCTAGGAATGTTGGTCAACCAATTCTACAAGGGTTTTCATTAACAGAAATCAAAGAATTGATTCAACAAAAGAAAATCCGATTAATCCATAATTTAGTTGGCATAAAGATCGTAGGACCTAAATCATTGGTTATTTCACCCAATCAACCATGCAGCAAATTTAATTGCATACTTAATTTTACTCTGTGTTAAAATTCGTTTATAATCCGACCACTAAACATAGAAAATAATTTTAAAGAGTAAAATTTAACTCATAATCAAAGCCTTGATTTTCTACCAATTTTGTGGTAATAGAATTGACTCCTATCTGTAAAAGGCGATTGCCAGAATCGGATTCTCTGTTCAAATACTCATCGATAGTCGGAAAACCAAGAGAATTTATATTAGATCGATCAGGAATAACTCTCAATTCATAATTCCCGGTCAACAAAGAATGTAAAGGTGTATTTGGACCATTCTTATCTAAAATCATACCATTAGTGTTTATTAGATATTCTTTAAGATACGCAACCTTCAACATCTTTTAATCTATCCAAGCTTTGGGAATCACGTTGTTATTATAACCAGTGCGATTTAATTTTGATTTCTCCCTTGCAACACAGAAATATCACAATCCACATCAGGAGACAACCATGCAACTACGATCCTATTTCCAAGAACAAGCCGACCGATTCCCAACCCTATACGGCAACGACCACCGAGCCTGGATCAGAGCAGCAATCTGTACAATGCTCACCAATGGCAATGGGTTCGAATGGCGAAATGGGGAATTCGTCAATAGATTCCCAGGCGAACCAGAACATTCTCCGCCCGATATCGCCAAAGATCGATTAGATGAGATCACTGAAATCTTAATCCGCGAAACCAATGATCGCTGCCCTCAAATTTCAGCTGACCACTTGCCAGGAGAATGGTGCGGTCTCTACCACACCCCCGAGAACGTCACCGACGAATGGCTCGAACTAGTCCTATTCGTCTTCAACTACATCTTCAAAGCCAGCCGATACCACTTCTACTTCCACCGCCACGGAATGGACGGACAAGTCGAACCAACCTACATCTACAACCACACATCCGAACGAAAAGTCAAACACCACTTCTGGACCATGTACCAAGGGCTCCGAGAACGTTGTTCTCGCATTCCAGAAATCGAAGAGCCTCAGAATGCCTACTACCCGTTCGACACCAGGGAAGACAGAGAAAAGCAGGCAGAGATAGTGCGACAGATCATGAACGAAATCTTCCAAGAAGAAGTGGGCGAAGACCGATACACGGACCAATCAGAAGTCTAATCCAATTCTCTCCGACAATTCTCACACAAATGATGCCCCTTAATCCAATTACCCTTGGGGACAAACCCAAGGAAATGGACCATCAAACCACCAACAATCATCCCAAAGAATGAAATAAGCAATGGATGGGCTCTGAACACAGAATAAGAACTCAGTATATCGCTGATAGTAGCCTCATCAAGTGCGATATACAGATAAAGATCTATTAGAACAATAGATCCAGCGGTCATAAGAATAAAGGCAGCGACCAAACTACCGAATTTCTTTTTAAGCCTCATAATCAAGTCCCCCAACTTGATTTTATCTTTTACCTAAAGCTTAAACCAACGAGGACGACGAATCCCAGGATTCCAAACACCAAGCTTCTTCTCGTACTCTTCTAAATCCTCAACAACCGTCGACATTGGATCAACGAGATACATCACATCTCGTTCAAGACTCTCCAAAGCCGAAAATTCACCTATAGTAATACCAGCTTTCTTAGCCTTATCCTTTCGACTAAGATCCTGATGTTGTTGATCAAGACCCTGACATTCTTGAGTCCCAGGAGCCGCAAGCATCTTCTGTGAGATACTAGAAACACAACCAAGATAACCAGCAGTAATAGACCTCCCATTGTCATCATCGCCCAAGCCCTCAGACTTAAGCTCAATAGCAAAAGAATTCAAAGCCACATGCAAAGTCGTCAATTCAGCTTGCGACAACTTTACACCGTTAATAATAATTTCAAGATTGTTCATGCGATTTCTTTACAAGAATTTCCAATTTCACAACTTCGACAAGTTGATCACCCTTGATACCACGAATAGTACCAGAATTCAAATTGATCACTGGGAAATACCCAGAATTATACCCACCGTTCGTATACTCCGACTCGAACTTTTTCACAGTTCGATAATACTTACCGTCATACTTGACAGCATCAGCATTCCGAGCCCAAGCATCAGACATAGAACAAACAGAAGCCCCGGTCTGATCAACAATCTTAATACAATTACTCATTTATCAATCCCTCAATAACAAAACCAACCACCACACTTAGAACACTTAACACCACTAAAATTCTGCATATCCATCTCATGTTCACAATCAGGATCAGCACTGTATAATGCACCATCCTTCAAATACTCAACCATCGCAGCCCGAGCCTTAACCTTATTCGCAGCCCGAGTCCGAGCCTTTTGTAGACCATCAGCGGATTCAGCAATTTTAATAAGACAATCATCACAAGCACGGAAAGCTAAACCTCCGCCAGTGATCTCTGTCACCTTCTCGGTCTCACGATTATTACAGAAATTGCAAGAGCCAAGCTTAAGACGATCATCACGTCTAGTATAAATACTACCAAGATCTTGACATTGCCCGTAAACAGTTGGTCGCGTATTCATCAATCGTCCTCAGCCTCTTCCAAATCCACACAAGCATTACAATACAACTCAACCTCATCCTCGTCTGTCATCTCCTCACCACACTCACAACAGCAATGAAGACCACTAATCGGTTCAGCAACCGCACGACGAGTTATCAAAGCCTTCACAGACTTATAAAAAGTATAAGACGCCGGATAAAGAGGACCTGATTCATAGGTGGCAGACTCATACTTAACACCCCACCCTTCAGCACGATAAATCTTCTCAACATCAAGCCAAGAACGATCGAAAATCTCTTTCCTCTCACACTTCAATTTACTCTGAATCAATTCAACCACAGCATCCTGCTCAAAATGTGATGCCTTGCTACTAGGACTCCAATGTTTAACAATTAATTCATTGAAAGACGCAAGCACCTCATCAGGAATCGACTCCCCAGCAATCTTCCCAACCTCACCAGGCTTAATCGGCTTCACCTTACGCATAATCAACTTTCACAATCACCGTCACAACCACCAGGACCCTCGAAATTACCACAATACGTACAAAAATCATCATCCGGCTGAATCGGCTGAAGATCCGAACCATCCGGAACCACAACCAAAGGATCAAGACTAAAAACATACTGTCGAGATGAATTATACGCCAAACGAGAAAACCGCCGTCTCACCCCATCCATCACAATATGATCTTCATCGACCAACTCAATTGCACCACCATCATCCGGCACACAGAAAATCACCCGATCAACATCAAGCATGTTGACAATCTTAAACTTGGCACCAACATCAACCGACAACTCAGCAGGCTGCATCCCAGTCAACCTAACAGGAACCCTCCGAACATACTCACTCGTACGCACCGGATGAATACCATCAGACACTTCACCAAGAACACGAGGCTCCTGAATCACCGGTTTCACCACCTTAAGCGTAACAGGCACTGAATTCCGTATCATATCAAGTGCAAGAAGAGTCTTCGGAACAGACAAAATACGACTCTCACCCAATTTGGGCTTCTCACTACGGACACCCCGCAACAAATCGACAACAACATCAAGCTCATAAGACTCTTCAAAAGTGCAATTGTCCATCCTTAGAGCAAAACCATTCTGAGTAACCCAACCCTCACGACCAGATGGATCAGATAAGCCAATGGGAGCCCCCCACTTAACAATCTCCCAATTAGGTAAAGCATCAGACTTCCAAGAACACAACACTAAGTAAGATCGGCCATCTTTAATCATTTTACATCAATCCAAAGGACAAGGCAAACTACAAAGAACATCCCGAACCTCAGTCCGAAACTCACTATCCACAACACGCCCAGTCAACTCCCCAATCCGACACAAAGCCCCCTCATACAATTCAGGCGACAAAGCACCCACCCCACCAAGAACAGAAACAACCGCAGCCCGAAGACCCACAAAACCACCAAGCTCCTCATTAAGAGCCTCGTAAACACCCGGAGGATTATGAGCAGTTTCATCAACCACTGGCCAGACTCTAACCCGAGTGCCGCGAACCTCATTCTCACTTATAAAGGGAGAACTCTCCTCAGTCGAGTCTTTATGTTTCATAGCTTCACATTAATGCGTAAGTGTCGATCTTTTAAACACTGATAGAATTATACGGTAGTTTTCTGGACAAAGAATTGCTCGCAACAGCTTGATTATACGCTTTTACGCCGTTCTTAATCTTGCCTGCTAAATCATCCATATCAAACTCGAACAATTCGACAGCCCCACACCCAGCATCTTTATTAACAATTGAAAAAATAGGCCAACCCATGAGTAAATGGGCCGTCATCGCACCACACCAACCATGAAAATCATTATCAAGACATAACTTAATATTAGAGAATTTACGAGCAAGACAAGCTAACTGAAAAGGAGAAGGTAAAGCACTACCAATAGCCACAGCATTAAACCCCGCAGAACGTAACGCCACAGCATCAAAAACACCTTCTACCACATAGATCTCATCAGTAGCAAGATAATCATCAAAACCAAAAAGAAACAACCCATAATTCGAAAAAGTGAATTTAGCGACTGCTACCCATTCAAGATCAGTCGAAACGTTTCTAACACCAATCCCAACCAAACGACCATCACGATAGTCACAAAACGCTGGACCATCGATAACTCTGTAGCCATAACGGTCCAAAATATGGTCCCCAGGATACAAAAACAAGTCAAAAAGATCCTGCTCAGACAACAAATCAAAATCAATCCCGCAAAAATCATCAACAGGACAACCACGAGCCTCTAACCACTTACCATGACGACATGGAACCAAAGCTGACTCTAATCTTTCCAGAAGTTCTGGAGTTTGTAGATTACGTGTGTTGTGGTTTAGTGCTAGAATTGGCTCGGGATTAGCTACGCCAAAATCGATCTTGTCGAAAGTTGTAGCAATATTAGCACAAAGAAGATAATCGAAATCGTATAATGATAAATCGACTGTTTGGCACAAAATGTTAGAGATCATCCGAATATTGCTGATAAGGCTTTTTCAAGTTTAGATTCAAAAGGCTGATGCATCTTAGCATTATTATATTTAGCATCATTGTCTCGATCCTTTCTCCTCTTCAGATCCTCCTTCCTCTTCTGATCCCTTTCCATCGCCTCCTGATCAGCTTGTATTTCCATTTGACGCATCTCCGAATTTATCTCAAAAGCCTTCCTCTTAATACTAGAGGGCACACTAATACCAATTTTTTCTAAAGCTTGGATGCCATTAGCAGCCATTTTACCTTCAGCCTCCGCATAAGCACCATGGTAAATATCGCTATTGGTCAAAGCATCAAATAATCCACGCTTCGTATCATACCCAACCTTCTCAAGATACTTCTTCATCATTTCCAACGAAGTATCTTTTGCCATATACTGAACGCCATAGATCACGACCTTCATAAGCTTATTTGTCAATTCTCCGTCGACATCATAATCATTACGAGCCAGGATTTTCAATAAACGTGTAGAAGGAATCAAATTGATCCAATCTTTCTCAGGCATGTCGATTATTTCATCATCAGAAATATGAGCTAAAGGATCAGACCCACCAACCTCACCCATAGCCATCTTAGCAATAACCCCCACAGGACCACCACCAGTAGCAATCGATCCACCAATTTGACCCATCTTTTTCAAAAAACTACGGCGATCGGCCTCGGATATTAAACCAAGAGCACAATCGATGCGATATTCAAGAATAGTATACATCAAGAACCTATTTCAAAAACGTGACACTTGGTCTATAAGAATATTTTTGTTTCAATAATCGGCAACACCGACTTGGCTAATATCCGTCGAATGAAGATGTTGTGCCAATTTTTCTTTAGCCTTATCAATTATATTCTTCACAGCCACACCAGACACACCCCCAAGCTCCTGTCCAATCTGTTTAAAAGCCATACCAGATATCACACCACCATCAGCTTTCGGACCAGTATAAGGAGTAGATCGATACTTGGGATTATTACCAACACCACCCAACGACAACTTCAAAGCCTTAGCCTCACGAGGAGTCAACAAAGAATTATCAATCTTAATCTTCTGCCCATTACGAATGTAAAAACCACGTCTAACTTCAAGAGACTGAGGTTGACGATCCATAATAAACTGATCAATAATATCAAACAATCTAGCAGGAGACTGATTAAGAAAATCCTCATTAGAACCAGGCTCAAATTGAGCCCCTGGAAAGTCACCTCTAGTCGTATCACCATGACCTTTAACAGACTTATTGTGCTTATCCATCAAACGAACTATACGAAGTCGAATAAGTCTCCAAAAATAAGCAACATTATGCCCAAAATCTTTTTTCGCCCTTAAGAAATACTCAGCAGTATCCTGAATCGCAGATTCCAAATCGACCGACTCAATAGCATAATCACCATAAGCCAACTTCATCCTTCTCTCGATCATATCCTTACGATCAATGAAATAAGTATAAAATACCCCAAAATCATTCATATCCCCAGATTTCAAGAACTTGTTATATGCCTCATTTGCATCATTACTGCTCACCGCTTCTAGAATAAGCCCCTCAGTCAACAATTTGATACGGAGTGCCACAAAAGAAGAGTGAATCGACGACAATTTCATGACGAGCCTCAATAGAAAAATGTTCCAATTATATTTGGCTCTCAACACCTACAAAAAAGCCTGACCATTTCTGACCGAGGATACCCAACGACTTTATTTTAAAACCCACCAATCATTCTTTTTAACCGCAACATCACGAAACTTCTTATCATACAAAGCTTTAAGATACTTCATGTTAGGCTTCTCTCCGACACTTCGCCAAAATCGACCTAATTTCCTAGCAGTCGGAAATCTAATAACCCCCAACCCTTTCTGATCGGCATACCTTCTGATCATTTGGATCAACTCATCTTGCCAATTGCTAAAAGAAGAAAGAATCCTCCTGTTAATATCAGATTGTTCGGCCAACGCACCACGAATAAGATCAGACTGAATCTCAATAACAACCAAAGTCTCATAACCTTCAAATTCGAAACCAGCCGCCCAACCAATCGCCTTAGAACCAAGCTTATGCTCCGGCTTAATCAACTTATCATAAACATCACGACCAAACTCATCATCAGCATCATGCAACTCAATCATAAAAGGCTCACCGTCGTACTTCTGAGCCTCCAAGTGAAGCCCATGTTTCGCATCACTATACCAAGGAGCAAAATCATCAGAATATTTAACACCGTAACGCCCAGACACCTCATCGAATTTGGGCAACAAAGCATCTACAACAGCTTGTACAAATGGTCTATCAGAAGAAGCAGCAACCTTTTGAATTGTTTCTTTATCAGCATTAACCAATTGATTAATCAAAGTACGATAATCAAGAGATTCAACACTTTCGGTGATACTCCCACTCATGAAATCCTTTTCTGATGAGTCTGCTTCCTGATCCCACCTAGAATCAACACCACTATCATAAGCATCCTCTAGATCACCAGTTTCAACATTCATACCAACCTTAAACGTCGCACGACCCCTATCAAGCTCCCAACCATAATAAAGATACTCCTCCAGATCGAAATATTCATTAACAAAATCAACAATATCACCAACAACACTAGCCAAATCACCACCAACTTTTACACCCCGTTTACTAAGCCCCTCCCACTTAGAACCAGCATCTATAAAAGGTATCATCAAAGGCTCACCATCCTCAACATCCGCAAGATAATCATCAATATCTTCAACAGGCTCAGCATAATTATTCAACTTGGTATAATCATTCCATATCTGAACCACCATCTTAGCAGCCTTAATAACCGACTCAGTGTCATCTGATTCACCCGACTCACCAATAACATCATCAAAGCTGCTGCCCGACTGCAAATTAATCTCAAGCTTGCGTTTCGCAGAAGCAAGCAACGTCCTAACCATAGGATCATTGACACCCAAAGCACGACTAATCTCAGATAAATTGCTACCAGACAGCTCCCCAACATCATCATTGTTATAAGGATTACTCCTATAAGCCTGATTCCTCGTCGGCCCACCCAAAAACAACTTCAAAGCCTTAGCCTCACTAGGGCTCAAAAAATCATTATCAATCTCCACACCATCCCTATAAACCCCACGATTACGCTCCATACGACTAGGATCACGAGGCAAAGTAATCTTATCAATCAAATCAAACAATCTAGCAGGAGACTTACCCAACAAATCATGAACAGAATCAACATTATGATAAGCTGGACCATGATCCGACTCACTGATAAAAGAAAGTTTCATAATAAACTCCACACAAATTGACCAAACCCACTATATTTGTCTCTCCACACCCACAAAAAGAGCCCGACGAATCTCTTCACCGGGCTCTTCGTTATTCAATGAAAGAAAATCAGCTAAGTTCCTACCTCATCGCACAATTTATCAACGATCACTTGACCAAAAGCCTTATTACTCACACCCTCACCAGAAGGCAAAGAATTTACAACTCTCTTACAACGCTCCCGAGCAAAAGATTCAAAGAAACCAAGGATCGACTCATTCGAATGATGCCGCTTCGCAAGATTTACCTTTCAAACAAAACAAAAAATTCTTTAGAACTTTTAGAACGGCTCGGAATAATCAATTGGTGCGGTACTCCGCCTAATTTCATTAGATATTCGGCCATCCGTTCATCCGTGTGAAACAACACTTTCTCAGATTGATTCAATGATTTCTCTGTCAATGGTTTCAAAAAACCATCACACCAATCATCGAACTTTCCATATTCAGTGCCGTCTAAATAGTCTTCCTTATTATAAAACGGCGGACTAGTCAAAACAAAATCACTCTTTTGCCAAGCTGCTTCTTGCCATGGCAATTTTTGTAGATCGGCAAAATTGTCTAATTTGTCATTTAAATATTCAAGGCCAGAAAAAGAAATACCTGGATCACAGGCTGAATATGGAATATTCAAATAATAAGCAGCTAACAATCTATTCCCCCACCCTGCACATGGGTCAAACCATGAACCTGACAATTTAAAGTGTCTAACTGCTCTGATAATGGTACCAGCACTCAACAAGCTCGCCCTACAAAAACCAACAAATTTCATCTCTCTAACAAGACGTTCAGGATTCAAAGATCCTCTTTCTAAGAAAGCCTGCACGCCTCTTCTAACCCTGCCCGGTTTGGTTCTAAAATCCGCTATTGGCGTCGAATTCCCAAGTTTAATCCAATTGATCCAAGGTTGGCAATGTTCAAACAATGCATTATCAGGATTGTTAGAAGCGATTTTCAACTCGTCATCTATAATAGCATCTAGAGAATCAATTGTCTTTTCTAACAATGGTGTGAACGAATCTCTCTTAGTCTTCCACCCAGTTCTCAAGAGACATTCTGTAAATTGATCAACTATAGAAAGACGATCGACACCACGAGGGATATAAAAATCATGAATCGTTTTCATAAAAAATGGATACATATCATTCAAAATGTCAAATCGGACCTTTTTCCTATCAAGGAACAATTCTTCAACATCTTGATAGATATACTCTCCTAAAGATCTGACATTGGACTTATTGCTGAACAACAATGTAAAAATAGTAGTTCGTTCTTTAACTTTCCATGTAGCAATTGGAAGTCTAGACCCAATTGCTCGCAGGTGGTTTTCGAATTTACAAACAATCGATGCCGTCCAATGCATTTTATGGCCTTTAAGACCACTCTTTAATCTAATACGTTGATAAGATATACTACCATCACCGTCAAAATATCCACGAACGAAATGATGGAATAAGTAATCCGGGATACTGTCAAGTATTACTTGACTTGTTCCATCTTTCCAATCGTCAAATCCTTTATCTCTAAGATCCTTTCCCATCTTTTTTGATTGAAAATTAAACATTGCTTTGGGGTGACGTCGTGGACTTGACCACAAGTTAGGATCATCACATCCTACAAATGATGCAAATCGTTTGAGTAAAATATCATCATACTTTGCTAATGATATTTGTATCCCAGACTTTGACGATAAATGTCCATCAGCTAATAAGAACCCAACCCAATAAGCTTTTTCTGGAGTGTCGATACACTCAAACACATTTTCATTAAGAACATAGGTACGTATACCTGGATGAATAATAGTGACTTCGTGGCTCTTAAGAATTCTTCTGATGGTACGATAGTCAACTTTCAATTCAATCGATATTGAACGAGCCGACTCGCCGTTTTTATATCTTTCGACCACCGCCGTTTCATCAAGCTCTTTTTTCTGCTTAGTGATCAAATGACCAAGGCCAAGCTTTTTGATTCTGTTGGTGACGGTTGTTGTACTAACACCATATTCACGACCTATTTGGCCAGATGTTTTTGATACAAGTTCTAATATTAATTGATCTATTGTTAAATTGAATTTTGCCATGTTTTTCCATCATGCGATTATTGTTTCTAAATATAACACATATCAAATTATGTTTGAGCGATTTGATATGTGTTATATTTAGAACAAGAAACATAACATTAGATGAATATGGCATATATAAAAAGAAAGCCCGGCGTTAACCGGGCTTTCTCGTATCGTTTTCGTTTTAACGGGTTAATCTCGTTTAGAGATTTGTCACGTTAAGGGTAGCATAGAAGAGACCACCATCTTCCAAAAGCTTCTTGCCATACCTAGTCATCACTCCCTTCGATGGGACGAAGGAATCTGGATTCATGACGGTCGGAGTGGAGAGAAGTGGTACATATGGTGCGTAGATGTACCCCGTGTCGAGAGCCGTTGGTCCCTTGAATCCCATGAGGATTTTACAGTTGGGGAACAATGGGTCTTTGTACAGCTTCATGCGGCTTTGGAGTTGTCCGACGTTGAGGATTCCGAGGTTTACGCCTTCGGTGGCGAATGCGTCGGATGCTCGGAAGTCGTTCAGTTGCTCGAACTTGCTGCTCAAGTCAGCTGAGGTGACCATCCAGTTGGCTGGTCCACGTAGTGTGGTTCGGTGGATGATGTTACTCATCTCAAGAACCTTGTACATGAGGGCCAAGTTTCGGTCGCTGAAGTTGACGGAGGCACCGGCTGCGGTTGCGAAGTTGTGGGTCGATCGGATTGCTGCAGCGACCAGGAGGTCGTTGAGGATTTCGCGGTCGACTTCGGCAACTACTTCGTCAGCCATGAGGTTGAGGAGGGTGTCTTCGGCGTCCATGTCGTAGACTGCCTTCATGTCTTGAGCTGCTTCAAGGGACCAGCTGGTCTTCAATCGGCGAGTTGTGGCAGCAACTGAGTCGCTGTCGATGCTCAAGGTTACTTCTGGCTGAAGTGGGTTGGCTTCGAGGTCGTACTCGTAGTTAACGCGGGCTACTGCGTCGACTGGAAATGATCCAGAGGATAGAGTAACGGTGACTTGGCCACTGGTGTGGTCGAAGACGGTTGCGTTTGGAGTGATGAGGTCGACTGCGATTGCGGTGGTGAAGTCGGTGCAGTCACCGATTGCAACACCGTCTGGGTCGCCGTTGCTGTCGAAGGTGATTCGCAAGCATGGTACGGCGTCGTCGCATTGTGGGTTGGCGTCTGCAGCGTTGCTGAAGACTTCGACCATTACTGAGCCTGCGAGAACTGGACGGTGTGCCAGGGTTCCGCTTACTACTGTGCTGCCACCGCCGATGGTGAGGTCTTCACCTCGAACTTCCTGGCTGGAGTAGTATGGGTCGATCGCCCAGCCGTTGTAGCGGCTGAAGGATTGTGATGTGTTCTGACGCATGATTTGGGTGCCAGCTTGTGTTTGGCCCTTGGTCAGTGCGTAGCGGTATCGGATGTAGAAGATCAACGAGGCTGGTTGGCTCATTGGCTGTACGCCGACCAAGTTGTCGCTGATGAGCTTGGCGTAGCTCTTGCGGATCATTGGGAGGGCGAAGCGGGTGAAATCGGCCAGGTTGTTGGTTGTGGTTACATCTTCAGTGATGAGTCCGAAACCGTTGCCGTTGCCTCGGCCTTCCATGATCTTGTACTGGTTGTCCAGTACGCGAGCGAAGGTTGGGAGGCGGTGCTTTGGAATCTCGGGGCACTTTTTGATGACCGAAGCCCACTTTTTAACGAGGCTGTGGCTTCCTTCGGTGATGACGCGGTAGTCTTTGTGTTCTGCTGGGTTTGGTGTGGCTAACATTATTGTTACCTCTAAGAGTCAGTTTGTTTAGGTTTTGGTTTCGTGTGTTGAGATAACTGGATTATCTCATTCGAGCGGCAATTGCGTCGATTGGGTTCGTTGTTGTGTTGTTAGTTTTGGGTGCTAGTGCACTTTCGGTAACGACTTGTTCTGTAACTGCTCGTTTGCGGGCAGGTACTACGATTCCTGGTTCGGTCGCGGTTGCCTTGGTGTCCTTTCCTTCTTGAATCAGTTTTCCACCTTGGAGATTTTTGTTCTCCTTGATGAGTTTTTGATTCTTCTCCATGACGCTCTCTGCGATGCGTGCTGAACGCTCAGCTTGGGCTTTGGTGGCTTGTAGCTGTTTGCCCAGACGACCTAGTTGATTTTTAGCATCTGCGAGCTGTGCTGTGAGTTGGCTGTTTGGCTTGCCGTTCAAGTTGATTCCCTCTAGGAGGGCGTAGACTTTGGTTAGTTTGGCTTTTGCCTCAGTTTCACCTGCAGCGGATTTTCGCATCAATTGCTGTTCAATCGTCTGACTCTTGCTTTCGCAGAACAATTGGACTCGGCGTGCCAAGTCTGTCTTGTACGATTCGACTTCTTCGAGAACTACGGTTTTAGCTGCCTTGACTTTCGCGGCCAGCTCTTGCTGAGATTCGGCTACCACGGTAGCTTTATACTCTTCCATCGACTCAACGATTTGGGTGGCGAGTTCTTTCGAAACGCCTGATTTGGCGAGCAAGGATTTGATTTTGTCAAGGGCCATCTGGATAACTCCCGGATTGTCTTCTGATAATAGTGTTTGCTTAAGATTACTTATGTAATTTTCAATCAAGGTCGAAGAATCGATTGATTTCTTTGACGAGGATTCGTTCGTATGCTTGACGTCCAATTTGTTTGACCAATTTGGGCGATTGCCGTGTGATTGGTTTCAATTTGTATTCCAAGCTTTCTGCAATTTGTAGAATTGCGTCTGATACACTTGGTTTTGCTACCACGTCCCAGGTGATGAAGCGGAATCCTTCGTTCACTAGGATGATGGGAGTGCCTTCAACTGTGGTTTCGGAGAGTTGTCCTGCTCCACGTGAGCTGATTCCGACTTTTACATCGTGCTCAAGTAGGCCGCGTAGTGCGGCTCCGTGTGGAGTACGGTGTAGGATTTCGGCGGTGCCGTAGACTTCTTTGCCGTCTACCCAGATGTTGGTCATTAGGTGGCTGACGCGATCAAGGTTGACTTTTAGGGAGTCTGGGTGATCGAATTCGCCCATTACGGTTCGGCTGAAGATGTCTTCTTTGATTTGTTCTACGGCTGGAGTGAGGATGGTGTCCATGTCGTAGTAGCGGGTGTTTTCGTTTACTGCGTTGCCACGTTGCAGTAGGGATTCGATACGTAGAGCTTTTTCTTCTCTACCATCGATTCCTTCGACGATTACGTTTTCTTTTTTGATTACCCGCATTGATGTGGTATCGCGGATAATGGTACACCCAGACGGGATTTTTCCGGTCTGGGCGATTGTGTTACGATTGAACGCGACCATTAGTATTGTCTCTCCGCAGCCCAGGAGCCAAGATCGTCGTCCATTTCAGCAGCTAGTGCTCGGACAACATCTTGACCTAGTGGGATTTCTTTTTTGGTTCCGTCTGGTAAATCCAATTTAACTTTGGCACCAGTAATTCGGGCAGATCGATCATCGAATGGTGCTTCGGCTTGATCGATTGGTCCGCTCATGTCACCACGGAAAGATTCGCCTTCGTAGTCGATGTCGAGTCCGATTGCGAATATCAATTGATCAGGGTCGATTTGGCCTTTGGCGACTTGGTTGGTTATACCCAATTTAGCTGCGAGTTGTTGGATAACAGCAGGAGCTGGTTGATCGACCATTGATTGAACTGGACCATCTCCTACATACCATGCATTTTGATACCAATAAAGTCCGAGTTCGGCGTCATAAGATTCTTGTGTGTAATCGTATGGGCCTTCTTCGATTGGTTCGTCTTTTTTGCCTTTTTTATCGGCGATTTTCTTGTCGATGAAGTCCGGGCGTCCGTTTCCGTCTTTATCCTTTGATTCTTTTAGGAAGGCTGGTTTGTCGTCGGAATCGTCCGATTCTTCGGAATCTTCTTCTTCTCCAGCATCATCTTCCTCATCTTCTCCCGATTCTTCTTCGTCATCGGAGTCGTCATCGTCTCCATCTTCTGAATCGTCGTCTCCGTCGTCGGAGTCATCGGAGTCTTTTTTGAATTGCGGTGGGACAGGAGACCCCGAATCAGAGCCGCTTCCGTCATCGCCACCGTCTGAGTCTTCATCGTCCTCGGAGCCTTCGTCGTCTCCATCATCATCTGATCTATCATCATCTGATCCTTCGAAGTTGTCGTCTGCATCTTCATCATCTCCTGAAGTTTCTTCACCAGTTGGTACAAGTGTTCCATCAGGTCGAGCTGCAACGTTGACTTCTTCGCCAGTTTCAGTGTGGACCATTTTCAATTCGTACATGTCATCCATTCCGTAATCATCTTCATCCCCAGGGGCTGAATAAACGGAAAGCATGTCATCATCGTCATCGGTTTGATCAATAGCATCATCCAAATCATCATCTTCAAGCTCGGTTAGAGGTTGAATTGATTCGACGATTTGACCAACCCACTTATGAAATGGTTTAGCACTAGTATCGGCAAGGTTCAAACTACCCAGTGCACTCTCACAAAGTGGAGTGGGAACTGGGACAGTCACAGAGCCATCAATGGAACGTAATTCCATCTTATCTAGTGCTGAATGACCCAGAATAAACTTGGTGTTTTCGCAAATACCATGGCTTACACCATTTCCAACATTCGACCATTCAACAACAGGATCTTTATTATCACTGTTGTTGATGCCTAATGGGTTTGTGTTTGGGCCGCGAAGTTGTTCTTCTTCGACTTTTTCTTCGTCATCTGATTCTTCATCGGCCTCTTCGCCAAGATTGACGATACGGGCGTGGACGGGATTGCGACCAGATTGCAGTTGATAATTTGGATCGTCTGCGTCTTCTGCAACGGCTTCCATATCAGCTGATTCATAGGCAGCAACAGCTTCTTGCACTACTTGCCATTGTGAAGCTTTCGGATAAGAAATCTTCAGGACCTTCAGTGCTGAACCAGCCGCTTCTTGAATATTGTCTTGGCCAGCTAACACTAAAGAGTGCATTGTGGACAAAACGTCATCAATCAAGCCGCCTTGCTGTAGGAGTTTTTGGCCGTAAGTGTTGACCGATTCGCTGATTTTGAAACCGCGTTTTGGGAAAGATGTCGGAGGCATATCGTCCTCAGAACCCGATTTCATCTCATAATGAACGGGGCTTTGGACACTTTCACCGAAAGGGCTTGGTTGAGCGTTTTCGTCCTCGTCTTCTTCGTCGGTGCCATCAAGGTCGAAATCGAAGGTGTCTTCGTCGTCGACTCCGCCAACTGCCAAAGGATCAGTTTGTTGTCCTTCTTCGCCGCCAAGATCGCCCATTCCATCAGCTTCGTCAGTGTCTGCTAAATCGACATCAAGAGCGTCTGGGTCGACGTCGAGGTCATTGCCCATTGCTCCATCGAGGTCTGCTTCGGCACCATCGTCTGGTGTTCCGCTATCGCCACCGATTTGGATAAGTGGACTATTGATGGTAATTGTAGTTCCACCCTTGCCATCATCTTGGACCATGCTGTCGCCAGTAGCATCAGCAGCTTCGTCATCCATATTGGATAGATCGAATTCTTCGTCACCACCGCCACCGATTGCATCGAAGTCATCGAGTGTTTCAGTGTCTTGGAGTTCATCTCCAACAGCTGCTACCACGTCTTCAGCTTCGAATAGAGTCGCTTCATCAACTTGGTCATTCTTAAGGCGACCAATCAATGATTGCATTTTCTCATTGAGGTTGGGATCTTTGGCGATTCCTGGGATGTCATTGGACATCTTCTCAAGAGTAGTGCGAAGCATCAAGATTTTGGTATCGCGACCGCCAGAATCCTCGAACAAGATGTAGAGGAATTTGGATAATGCTGAATCAAAATTCGAGGCATTTTCAAGACGATGGACATTTTCAAGCAGAACAGTTGATCCAGCTTTCTTAGCTGTTTTACGCCATTCTCTAACGATCGTTCCACGATTCAACTTGAGGTTAAGTTGATGGGCCATGACACCAAGATCGCTAGCCAGTTTATCATTGAAAATTGCTTCTGTGGCTAGACAATTAGCGACAACACCAATCATTTGGCCTTCACTCAAAAGAGTGAATTCTTCGTCTTTTTGCAAGGCTCGACCGATGGTCTTTGCGGATTCCTCGTTTTTACCTTCAGCCAAAAGGCTTGCGGATTCGAGCACTGCACGACGGAATTGTTGATTGGCGTGGCCATCGATTGCTACTTGTCGCAGGCTACGTGCCCGTACAGCGTATGGCAATAATGGGTCAATCCGGAGTTTATTACCCGAACCGTTGTAGGCAACGATTTTGCCTTCTTGGATGACTACACCACTTGAGTAGTGGGTCTTGGCTTCTTTGAGGATTTGGCCGATTTCTACAGCGTTGAAAGTGGCGTTTTCATTGACTGGCAGTTCATAGATACTGCCGTCTTTGCAACGGACTCTTTTGCTTTCTGGGATGATTCGGCTTGAGAATCGATGCAAACTCATCCGATTAAAGGCTGAATTTACGGCCTTTTTGTCTTCTGATTCGACGGCTTCGACGAGTAATTTACATGCGTCTGCGAATTCGTCTTGCTTACCTTCGTCGACAATCTCGATCGGGGTAATGTTGCTCAGTTTTGGCGTTGGTTTAGAAGTGTACTTGGCGAGAATGTACTGGTCAGATGTAGCGTCTTCAAATAGTAACTCTGTACCATTTAAAGCCACCAACTTCCAATCGCGGTTTACCTTCTTACCAGCTTTGCGGACACAACCAGCAGCTTCGTTAAGCTGAGTATTGAATCCACTGTTGATAAGACGGATAAACTTTCGCACATCGAGTTGTTGAGGCTTTGTGTAGGCCGACATTGGCGTAAGTATCCTATAAAACAAACGTTAGACAGATGTTAAATGCTGGATTATATTTGTCGAGAAGACGTATTAACCATACACAGCGGCATTCACGTCATCTTGAGTAATTTTACCAGTCGCTTCGTGATGTTCAAGTGCCACGATGGCATTTTCGCGATCAATATCAAGAAGTAACTGCTCACGTTTGATCGTGTGTTCAGCAGCTTCTTGAATAATTTTTTGATCAGGTACTTCACCGAATATTTTTTGAGAAGCTTCATCTGGATCATAATATTCCAACGTATACTTCTCTCGAATCTCGTCGATACCTTCTAAAACCAATTCATCACTTTTCTTATTACTATTTTGTGTTCCGACCGGAACCCCAAGTAATTCATTAGATTCAATAATCGCAGAACAAATTGAATTGTCGCGTTTATTCTTACCCAAAAGAATGAGAGATTGAAGCTGGGATATTTTACCTCTTACAACAGCTTGTTTTTCTAGAATAGCGTTTTGTTGCTCTAATTTTTGGAGCCTATAATCAAGGGATTCACCAAACATTGATTCTTCGTCGTCTTCGCCTCCGCCAACGGCGTCTAACAATGCACCACCGCCCAGATCTCCACCGCCACCTAGATCATCGCCACCTAGATCATCGCCGCCTAAATCATCGCCGCCCAGATCATCGCCGCCCAAATCATCAGCTGCATCTTCACCACCAAACATATCAGCACCGCCGCCACCAAGACCGCCGCCGCCACCAAGACCGCCGCCGCCAAGTTCTGGAGCAGCCTCATCACCCATGTCTGTGTTGCCCTTGAGCATCATTTGTTCAATTTCGTCTGGGCTCAAATCGGTGAAGTGTGATAGAATCCATTCTTTAGGGAACCATCCCAATTCGCGAAGGTCGGCCATAATATTGACACGAGTTTGCCATGTCTCAATTCGATACAATTCTTCCATTGCCGAATTGACCATCATAGTGGTCCAGAAAGAATTCATCTCATCACGAGAGTAACCCTTTAATGCCAAATGCACAAGAGCAATTTTAGTCAGACCAACAGCCATGACTTGTTGAATCCAACCAACATTCTTGGCGAAATCACTACTAGTCTGACTTAATGGTTTCCCATCTTCACCACCGGTCTTGTCACCAATACCAAGTCTGGATGGGGGGATTTTGGTGGGAGCTATCATTTTCTTGAGGAAGTATTCAATATCCTCAATTTGTCCGAGATTGTCAGCACCTTGGAGAGTCTCAATATCAGGCCCTGAACCATCTGGGCGTTTTGGTAGAAAGAAATCGTCTTCTTGGGTCAATGGTGCATATCGTTCATCGAATTGACCATTAGATGGGTTATAGAATCTTTTGTTCTTAAATCCAGCTGCGATTTTACGCAAGTATTCAGGAACCTGAGTGCTGGGAATATTACCAACTGGAATGGTGAATTTCCTCTTTTGGGGGGCACGAGTCAATCGATAGATGACAGCCGCACTTTCCATCAGAATCAGTTGTTTGAAAGCTTTCCGCCCACCTTCGATAACTGACTTACCATAAGGGTGGTATTTGGCTTCAAAATTCGTCAAGCGGAAGTGGACGACTTCCCACGGGTGTAAGAAGTATGATTGATTGAGTTCAGGGTCGGCATAATGGAATGCAACAAGATCACCAGTTGACGTTTCGACTCTGGTAAAGTTGTAGACATCGAGCCTTTTAATACCGATAACGCCGGTTCTGGTCTTGTCGAGGATGATTCGAAATGCACAATCGCCGTACTTGCAGAGATAGCGGACCATTGATCGACATTGGTGATCGATCATCAAAGTCTTGTTGAAGAGATCTTGGACTTCTTTTTTGACTCTGGTACTTTCGCCGTAAACTTGGACGATGTGGCCGGTTTCTGGATTGACTACACATGATTCGTCAGCGTACATGTCTAGGGCGAGAGAGATCTCACCCATTTCATCCATCTTGTCGTAGTCTTTGTATCTCTCACGTCGGAAATAGTTGACTTGAATACTTTGGATAATTGCCGATTGTAGCCCGTTTCGCTCGGGACCGGCACTAGTGAGAGTATCCAGTGAGGGCTGGTCTTGGAGAATGTTTTCATGGCGATATAGACCAGAGCCACTAATATAGGCTCGTAATCTATCGAACGCCAGCCAATTACTAGGCATAATATGATTTTCTCTTTACAACAGCTTGATCGATTGTTTTCCTATCGCCTAACCACAAGTCTCTAGCAAAGCCAGCTACTTGGTCTTCATAAGAGGTAGATTCTTCGCCAGTATCGGGATGGTCGACCGAAACTGGGCCGACTAAACTCGGATCATGTGCCATGATAGTAGCATCGGGTGATTCACCCATGAAACTAATATCCAAATCTCTCTTGAACGGCAATACTTTACTTTTATCTGGATCAGGATTACTTACCAATGCCACTAATCCAAGACCAGCACCTAAACAAAGGTCGTCGTGACAACCGACTTCAGCTCCGGTTTTCCCGGTTGGCCGACCACCACGATCACGATGATTAATATATGTGCATAATTGATCATGCAATCGTGAACTATAAACCTTCACACAACCTGGAGATCCCAACAAGTCAACCATCAACTTATTAAGCCCGATTTTAGTAATGTCAGTTGTGAAGTGTCCATAAGGGTCAAGCTTTGGTTTCATACCAGCTTTATCAGGAATCCGAATTCTTCGCCAGAGATTGGGATAACCATACTCAAGACGAAGTTCATCGATAACTCCATCACCACCGTTATTGCGTTCCACATTAACCATTGCATTATTGTAGAATCGACCTAACATGTCAATATAAGGACAAAGCATCTTAGGGATACATCGCATCATCATTTCTGCGACTTGTTCACCCGTCTCAAGACAAAAAACTTCCAAACCATGAAAGTCATTGCCACGACCAGTCATCGTATCAACACCCAAAGTATAAGTGTAACCTTGGGGAGCATCAGGATGTTGGCGAACCGGCATTTCCCAAAACCAGAGCCCTTGGTTACCCTCAAAATCGAAGTCGAGAACAATTGGTTCTCGCTTGATAGGATGCATATATTGATGAATACCCTTGGCGATTTTAATGGGTTTACGGATCATTCCATCAATAGTATCGAGGTTCACAGGTGGGAGAACTGTCTTACCAGAACTAACAACCCGAGCCAAGATTTCCTGATCGAATTTCCAAGTTTCTCCTTCTTCAGCCAGAGCATTGTATTGCTGTTCTAACCAAGGAGACCAATATGGACCATACTTTTCTCGTTCATCAGCAGTTTGGCACTCACGAATTCCATCACATGGAGCGATTCGAACCTGCTCATTAGTACCCTTGTCTTTGTATTCAATTTCCCAATCCATGTCGTACCAGTTGATCTCAATCAGATTGAAACCATTAGTGCCTTGCTCAGCTCCTTTGAGCATTTTGTAGTACCAGTCACCCATACCGTTTAATGTGCTCACCACGATGACACGTCCACCGTGCTGAAGCGTGTTGTGACTTACAAGGCTGTTGGAAATGTAACAATGTTTCTCGGGGACTTGGATATCGAATGTTTCTCGAATGTCCTCTTCTACTTTGACAATTCGATCGACGAAAAGCTTGTTTTTGACTAGCCAGCTGTTAATATCGCCCACATTGAAACGCAGCAGACCACGAATATCATTATATCGAATGCGACCGTAAGAACCACATCGACTAATCGTTTCATCGGTTGGATTCTCCCTAATTAAAGTATTACATTCTTGTTCAAATAAATGAACTAGCACTGGATGATCTGTGTTGTATGATTGTCCAGATTCAGCACAAAGACGAAGATCATGTCTGGTAGAATAAAAATGATCTAAAAAGACATTGCCCAAATCGGAATCGACTACAATTAATCGATGTTGTTCTGTCGAAGTGGTTGTAACAGAAATTGGAAATCCAAAATCGAACATCAGATTTTGAATATCATTAACCAATTGTTTGCTATCGAAGATAGCACCAATCCTTTTGCCGCTCGCACTTTGAGCGTCGATTATTCCACACAAGACGTGATAATATTGATCACGGCCAAGGGCGAAAATTTCATCACTAATTGAACGTTCATCTAATGGAGTAGTCAATTGAAAACCATACTTCTCGGCAAGTTCGAAAACTTTAGGTGAAGTGATTTTCAGTTGTCTTTTGTTGATAACATAGCCATTGGGTCCGAAGACAGCTTCACAAGCCTCTGCGAATTCTTTAGTTTGCAATTGGCTGTTGAATTTGGTGTGCACGTCTTTACCGACTTTGGTAGCTCTTGGGTATAAGATACCAGCCATGTATAATTCGTGATTGATCTTTTGTTTTGTCGGTAGATCACCAAGCCTGGTAACGATGTATTCACCAGGGGTGACATTGTTGACATATTGCCAAACGTAGTCGCCGTTCGGGCTTATTACTCTGATTCGATGGTTTGGAGTAGCTGTTATTTCTAAGCCTAGTTCTGTCGTGATCTTGCGTACGGGTGCTACGCCGGATAGATAGACTTTATCGGCTGAGAAAATACCTTCGTCTGTTTGGATATCGATATTAATATCTTGCCAACGTTCTTTACCTTTTGGCAATGAACCCATACGGATTAAACCACTGCTGGTTGTCAACAGTGTTTCGGCTACAACACAAGAATATCCTGATGCCCACATACGGTCCATACTCGGTATAAAAGCGGCTTCGTCAATAATATTTAGTGAGGCAGAGTGAGATCGGAGCACTTCTGGACTACTGGTCAATGATTTGATGCTTGATCCGTTGGGGAATACAATTTCGTGCTCATTGCGTTTGGTCGGTTCCCAGAGTTTCTGCATCCATTCTGGGAGGTTATCAAACAAGAAAGTGATGTTACGTCGCAAGAAATTTTTAGCGTCGTCTTCTTTCTTAGAGATAATTAGAATGGTTTGATAAGGGAAGAACATTCCTTGGTGCAAAGCATAAGCACCTGAGATTTGGGAAATTCCACACTGTCGGCATTTTCGGACGATATTAAAACGGTGCGAGTCGAATGAATCTAGGGCTTTGAGCTGATATTTAAATGGAACAAATGGAACGATACCAGCAGATGGGTGTTGGATACTGCAATGTTCAGATAAGAAATAAGCTATAGATTTCTGGCATTTTAATATTTCTTTTTCGAGTTCGCCCATGCGAGTATTCCTAATTTGTCTTGGCTTTCATGCCAGCTTCTAGGATGCTGATCAGTGATGAACTACCGACCGCAGTATTGTTATTATTGGTTATTTGTTTTGTGGGTCCCTTTCGAGCTGACAAGATTTTAGCTTGTGATTCAAGGGCTTTCACGATGGTCATGTTGATACTAGATCTGGTATCAATAGCTTGAATTAATCTCGATATCGTGCCGCCATGAACTACTCTATCCTGGCTTGTGATCAAGTCTTTGATTAATTGGATGGCAGCCGTGGCCTCATTACGATCTTCCTCACAGTTGGATAGAACGAGTTCAGTGAGGGTACGGGCCTTTTCGATGACGAATTCTTCGAATTCGTCTGTAATTTCTTCATCCTCTGGTTGATCGTTTTTGAGGATGCTTTGGCTTATGACTTGTGGACCAGGATTCCGTTCTGGTTCAATCACCAATTCACCGTTCACCTGAGGTGATTCAAGTGTAGAATCTAACTCAGAGAGCATAGCCTCCATTTCTTCAAGAGGATTTTGCATCTCTTTGTTGTTGTTCGGTTGATTTGTCATGTCCGTGTTCACCTCTACCGTGATCTTGAGTGTGGCCGCTTCTCTTGCGTTTTGGAGTGACTCGTCCTGACATTCGTTCACCACCCAGCTTCTGACGGCCCCCGTGAGTTATATGGCCTTTGGTGGCACTTTTCCGGACTCGACGGAGTATTCGTTCTCGCACAGCGTCACCGACATCTTCTAGAAGCATGTTGACATCTTCAAGAGTAGCGGTAGATTCAGCGATTTTGACGAAAACGGGATCAATGTCTGGAGTGAGATTATTCTCTTTACAGGCAATAATATAATCCCGAGGCGTAATTTTTACGCCTTTTTCTTCGAGGATTTCTTGGACTTTTTCGAACGACGGGGCTTGCTTGGTGCAGACGCTGAGGACCCATTCGAACTTGTTCGTTTCAGCCATCTATCTCGTTCCTTGGGGTCAACAAATGAACTGACACGATCTCCCCACGCATAAGGAAAGAACGCACCATCACTAACATATTTTAACTGCATCGTAATTCTTTTGCATTGAAATTCTCTGCATGTAATTCTAACATCACTTGCAGTACGATCAAAGCATGATCCACAGTTTTACGTTCGACTCCAGAGATGGTACACAGTTTCTTCTTGAAATTCTTATCCGGATCAGACTCACTTGAAAGTTCAACCAAAGCATCTACCACAGCACAATACTCAGGATTAAACCACATTTCGGCTTTAGCCTGCATCAAAGCACTGACATATTGTTCATTATTGCCGCTAGAATGCTTGCGATTAATAAACTCAGTATAATTATCGCCATTACGCACATCACGAGTGTCTTTCTTGACATAAGCCAAAATGACAGTACGAGCAACCTGCGACCACATGTTAAAGACTTTAGACATTCCACGATATAGAATGTCATAAGTCCCACCATACAATCCTTGAGAAGGCTCAATGTAAGCGTCAGCTTTAAGCACCGCCCCACAATGTGGGCACTTTGGATGCATTTTCACTAAACGTTCAGGGGGCGTGATCCCAAATTCAAATTGAGCAGGCTCATACAGAATACTAGCATTCGGTCGATCCCAAGAGAAACAACTTCGACAATGAGGTCGGGCTCGATACTTGTAGAGGGTGCGTTCGATTTGCATGTAAGCAACATGCACTAATTCGTTCAACGCACTGGGGTCATGGCCCCTATAGATGTTGTACAATCCTTGCTTGCGAATAAGTTGAATGATCAATTCATTCGCATGTTCCATGATAGAATTTCGATATTCCACACTGGTGGTACCAGTCCAGATGTATCTAGTCAGCTTCCATTCCACTATCTCGTTGATGAAATAGTGTTTCTTTTTGAGTTCCTCCGCGTCCGGTCTTAGGTCTGGCCGGAGGACGGAAGTTTCGGGAAATGAGTGACGGGCCATCTATTGTTGTATATCCAAAATTCACTGCTGAATCGTATTCTGCATCAACAATTGTCTGCAGACGAGCCTTGGCGTGTTCATAAAGGTAATGATTGCAACGGAACAGCACATCATAGACGTAACTGTAACCTCTATTATTTACCCTTAAAGCACGTCCAATCTTCTGCAAGAAGTCCGAACGTAGCTTACCGCCAGCCGCCATGATGAGATTATCAACCCCACCTTTGACGTCAAGCCCTCTATTAACTATTTTCCCTCCAATTAGAACATCTAATTCACCAGCAGCAAAAGAGTCAATAATATCGTTTCTTTCTTGCTTGGCAGTCTTACCGTAAATAAAGGCTGCTTTGAGACCAATAGATTGGGCACGAGCAAGCAAATTCTCACCAAGCGGAATTCTGTCAACAAGAATCATATTTTTCTCGCCAGCATGGTGTTTAACAATCCCAAACACCATATCATGCAACCGCTCATTGTCGACCAAAAACATATTGGTCGCCTCATCAAGAGCAATCTTATTGTGAAGTTCATATGTTGGGTCTTCATAAACCAACATACGATACTTAAGAGGAATGATCCGACCTCTAGCCTCAACATCCTTACGATTCATTTCGTAAATGATATATCCAAAATTCTCTTCCACGTTGAGATTAGCAATCGGTTTCGCATCATCAAAAGGAGTAGCACTGAATCCGTAACGACGACGGCCCTTGAATAACTTGCGAATTACTTGCTTGTATGTGGTAGAATTACTCCGATCACATTCATCCACGATAAGCATTTCAGCATTCTTAACATACTCCATCAACATTTTATAATTGCGTTTACGAGTCTCATAAGCCAAAAGAGACGACTGCCAGCTCTTATGAGCCTGCTTGAATGTCTTTTCATTCTTATATTGATGTTCCTGAGGCTCGTCCTTGGGTGGTTTGGGTGTATTGAGACTCTGAATAGATCCAATGACGATCTGTTCTCCATTAGGCTTTTCGCCAGCGAAAAACATACCTATTTCTGAGGCTACTTCCCGAAGTTTTAAGCGATCTCGCAGTTGAGCAACCACCACGGTCATATCTGCAAGAATGAGAGTAGGACAATTAATCGCTTTACAAAGACCAGCAATTATCTCGGTGTTATGTGTAACGGTAAAATCGCCGAGTAAGAATCTCTTATTACCATCAATCTCAAAACCGTAATAATCACCTTCACCCAATTCAGTTAATTCTATACCATACACAAGAGGATCTTTTTTAATCTTCCTTGGAGCTGCCTTTTTATAATCGATTTTCACTGGAATTTGGTCAGTGTGACCCCAAATAGATAATTTCCAATATTGTCCTTCATAACCTGTTTGTGATTTCTTTTTATTTGGTACCACATTGGCTCGAAATCCTAAAGACCGAGCGATCACACAACAAGAATCAACGATCAAACGATTCTTTAAATTGATTGTATATCCATTATTGTTTAATTCACCATCAGCATCGATTAAACCAGCAAGCAGCTGAAGACGAATTTCTCTGGAATTATAAACATAATCATCCGGAACGTGCTTATTCTTAATAAGGCAGTACGATTTTAACGCTTGTCGAAATGGATTAGGAGTATGAGCAACATAATCTTCAGGGGCATGAATACCTTCGTATAAACGAATAGCATAATTGTTCGCTTTTGATGGTTCGTCGTAAGTGTGAATCACACAACCGAGCGAAGTGGCGTATTCATACAAAGCATTGATAGCTTCTTTCGAATCTTCTTCGTGCAAACAAAAGGATGCGTCAGCCGAAATACCATCTCCAAGCCACAATCCCAAGAAATAAGGATCTAATTGAACATCTCTGATGGGATATTCCACCGGAGCTTTATATCCTTTCAATCGATGCTTATCATAGTTGGTAGAATTAAGATAATCAGCAACTCCGATATCAATTTTCTCAGACACTTGACCTTTTCTAGCGGGCGATTTCATCAGAGAAAGAATGTGCGATTCATTCACAACATATGAATCACCATAGATCTGATCAACTTGATAAAGATTCTCTCGGCCACTACAAGTGCTAAGCACTCGACGTGGAGTAGAATCATCACCCATTAGTAATTCTCCGGCCCTAATGTCTTGGACCTTTTTGATAGATCCGTCGAACATCATGACCGGAGTGTCTTTACCAAGGCATTTACCGGCTCCTGTGGTCAGTTTAAAGATGCCACATTCACATTTGATACCTTTTTTGATACCATCGATTTGATAATCTTCTAAGGTAATCCCAGGCAGAAAATCTTTGTCGACGAGTTTTTCGTCGATGTAAGTATATTTCCATTTTGGACGAAGATCCACGACTTCAAATGGAAGTTCGTTTTTCCGGGCGACGTAGGCAAGACGACCTAGAAATGTTCGCATCACTCTTCGATTAATTCTATCGAATTTGCGATACTTGCCCTGCCAACTTCGAGCAGCACTGTTCGAAGCATACACGTTCGGATCTTCAAAAGTGAATTCATCCCACAGGATGTTCATTTCGTAATCCGAAATACTATCAATCGTAATATGCCGATTATCGGCCAATACAGCTCTCATACTCAGTCCTCAAGGTTAATCACTGAGGTAATAACACGTCTGGTAATTCTAAAACAGAAAGACCCTAGATAATTTTGGAGGAAATTACCTAGGGTCTATTATATCACAAGCTAATCAATTCAAGTTAATTCAGAACGCACTTATCAGAATCACAATACTTCTCACCGACCCCTTCTTCAAGCAATTGAGACATGTCGATTGGTCGCAAACCAGCGTTGTAATCACGGACCTCTTGGCGATCTGCAGCCTCATAAGGAGCCTGCACGTAACCATGATTGGTCTTTGGAAGGAAACTCACTGCTTTAATTCGATCTTCATAATGTTCAAGAATCTTTGGAATGTCTTTGGCTTCATGAGGAGCGAACTTGATAGTAACGCTCACCGCATTATCGGCCCAGTAGTGTTGTAGAGCAACAACATTGTCCATTTGTTCCCAGACGGACACATCTTCTACAGGACGTACCCCTTCGTCTTCGACGCCGAATTTGACGACAACTGTATTGTCTGGATCAGTAAAAGAAGGCTCAATATGATAACCTGCCTCGGCAAGGATTCGCACCAACGAATGGCTCTTATTAAGCCGCATTCGACGCCAATAGGATCGTGCCTCTGGAAAGTGAATACCAGGAGCCACGCCAGCCAATAAACTAACTGTGCCGCTCGGTTTGACACTCGTCACCTTTATACTTTCTCGACAAGCAAGCCACTCGCTGTAGATGTTATCCCAACGTCGGATCTCACTGTACGCCGCATCACAGAAATTCTGCAAGTATCTGCGACGTCCGAATTTTTCGAAGCCTTGAACAATACCGCTTTGGCTCAAGCCAATTCGACGATTTCGCAACATTACACGATTAGTACGATCGTTGTGAGTTGGGAGTAGTGTCACAGTCTTAGCGTACATGTAGGCGTATTTGATAGTACGCATGTAGTCGTCTTCATCATCATGCTTCGACGGGAAAGATTCAGCTAAGCAGCATAACTCATATGATTCGAGATTTTGCTCAACGCAAGGATTGGCACCCATCACACGACCATCAATCCCCGGTTGACGACCATCAATCATACGACCATAATCTCGCATGTTGTTCAACCAGATATAACCGGGTTCACCATTGGCAGCAGTCTGCTGACCAACATCGGTGTAATCCATGCCAACATCAGCAAAGACTGAATTGTTAGAAGCCCAACGTCGATCATTACAGGCGTTCCAGACGTCGATACACCGTTGACGTTTTTCGAGTGCGATGGTGGTATTAGCGAAGTCGTCGAAAGTGGCAACGTAACGATTTTCAGCATACAGTTTGCCGGTGACTTCGTAAAATTGGCCGATTTCTTCTGGTGTAAGATCACGAGTTGGATTCTTCATCGAGCGATATTCAATATCGTCTGGGAAGCCAAACGCAATTTCTGCACTTCGACGAACATTTCCAGCCACAACACATTTACCGACCATATTCATCATGTCAGTAATATCGACACTGTTCATGCGTCGACCGACAAGATTGCCAAAGAAATCTGAGGCTCGATTTAACAGTTTTTCAAGTTCAGCCGGTCCAGATGCTTCACCACCGAATCCCTTGATTGGAGTTCCAGCTGGTCGGATCTCACTGAAATCGAATTCGAATCTACCGAGTTCTGGATTGATAGTATAAGAGTGAATCAAATCAGTAAGAGCCAAAACCCAGCCTTCACGGCTATCATCGACAATGTAACGAGTGGTGCGATTCACTGGCTTGCGAATCATCACGTAATCCGCTCCTTTGGTATCGAAGCCAATACCAACACCGAGCATGAGCATGTCCATAGCAAAAGCAAATGGTTGAGCGGGGTCTTCATGGAAGTTGTCATTAGTGGAGACAAATCCGCAATTACCAGTGAGAATGTTCCCAGCAAGTGTGAAACAGTAAGTTTCTGGCACTTGTGGACAAAAGACTTCTTCTGTCCGACAGGTCGATTCAACGGAGTCGACATACCATGATTGATGGGTTGGAACTTTCTTGCGGCTAGACTGAATCCGATTTTCGAATCTCACACGATGTTCATCGATTAAAAAGAATTCCGAATTAAGATGCTCGGCCATTAAAGTCAATCGATATCCAACGAATTTCTTGACTTGACCATCTTTTTTGATGGTTTGAAGACCTTGCGAGATTTCAAATACACCAATCCCAAGGATAGCACAAATCGATCGCACAAGTTCCAAGTTCTCACGTTCGGAAGACGAGATTCTCACGGTTCCTTTATCTGTGACGTCTCCGTCAGCAGCAAAGTAACCACACAAAAATCCATACAAATAAGTCATAGACTCATTTAAGTCTGGAGACCTCCGGAAAGCCCTTGGAAGATCAGCGACACGTATCGCACCATGTTCGCCCCTCTCGGGAGCCTCGGTGCGATGAGAAGCCAAGAAAAAGCGTTCTAGTTGCTCATCTTTTGGCTTACACAGGTACAGGTAAGTTCCATGGCTTTCATTATCAGATCCAGTAGTGCCGTCTCCAAAACAAATGCCGTGAGCAACACCAAAAGCACTAGGGCGAAGATTGGTATTATTAATTCCTTGCCCAAAATTCATCGATAAACGAAGCCCGTCTTTTAGCTCATCTGTGGTACATTCACGAGTGCAAGCATTTTTTGAATCGTCTGCAGCACCGACTGTTGCAAATTTTCGAGATTTTGAATGCACGAACCAACGGTGATCTGGAGTAGCATAAATGGTCTTACGCCAACGACCACGACGCAAAACCACTTTAGTGAGAGGTTGTTCGCCAAAACTTTTAATCTTAGCGTCAACCCATTTACCACCAGAAGTCAGAATCTTCTGGGTTGTGTTAACACAATCACCAAGTCTTTTGATGCCTTCCCTGGTGATAAATTCCGTCTCGTGTGCGAAACAATTGTTCAGACCAGCACCACCGGCTCGCCACATGAATGGGGTGCCCATGACCCATAATCCACGTCCGGGCGGAAGAAATTTGAAGGCCCACATGCGTTCGAACATTTCTTGGGCACTGTCTTGGGCTCGCATCCGATCCCATGGCAAATGGAATCTGTGGCAATGACGGCGTTGGATTTCGAATGTTCCGTTGACGACTCGTTTGGCCATCTCCCAGAAGCGTTCTTTCTTACCGTTTTCTTTGATTCGCGAGTAAGTCCGATAATAAGTGACTGCACCTAAACCGTTGTATCCAAAATCAGGATCTCGATTAGCGTAATCTTGGGTGAATTCGTTGCTTAATTCGAATTGCTGTGCCGTTCCCCCGTCGAATTCGTAATTTGCTAGAACATTTCGAATGATTCGCGTCGAGTTGTGTATCGTGTCAGCAGTAACATCACAGGCAAGAACGGACATTAATTAATCTCCAATAACTTTTCTAATAGCAGGGGTGAGGTTTTTGAATTTGTATTGCGTAATGAAATGCAACGCGGTGTCAGTTGGGCAGAAATTTCTTTCAACGGTGTTTTGACGACCAATGACATTAAGAGCTTCGCGGCATGGTCCTGAGAACGCAATGTACTGTTTGCTCAATCGCCCTTGTTGAAAATACAAGACGATATTGGGCAATGAACCTGGCTTATGTCTCTTAGTCAAATGCGATACTTGCAAATGTGTATCGGCTCCAGCGATTGAAATGAGCCAATTATGTGTGCGTTCGATTTGCTCGACCAAATTACCAATATCATCCTTTTGTCGTTTCAGCTCAGAATAACAGTATTCGAGCATATCGTTTTTGATGGCATTTTGGATGCTGCGTTGCTTAGGTGGCATCATGCTTAGTTTATGGGCGACGATTTTTATATAAGCGTCGATTTCATCAATCGTGAAGTTCCATTCGACGAACTTGTTGGTAAGCCTTTGAATGTGTTTCCAGATGTAACTAAGTTCTAGGGGTGTTCCCTTGGCCAGTTTTAACGGTATACCAGCTATTGCAAAATGATTTTGGCAGATTTTGTAAACGTCTTCACAAGTCACAGAGAGAGTATCAATCATGTCTGATAGAAATCCGATCGATGGGTTAGCAGATGGCAGTCTTGAATCCGCTATTCAACAACACGCAGAAAATCAACCAGAAAACACCTTTGATGAAGCAACGATGGAACTAATGAAGCTCATCAAAGAGAAAGTCCCAGCTGAATGTGATGCTGTTATCATACTCAAACCCCACGACTCGGATGCCCCAATTGTGTTCACACAGGGGCATCCTTACGATACTACCGCACTAGGGGCTCAGTTTACTCGGCAAATGAAGAATCAATTATTGCCGAATTTAGAGACATAATGGAGAAGTGAATAATCCATTGATTAATTTCTGTGTTTCAGCATTAACTTGAGGAAACACAGAAACCAATGCCTTAATCACGGGGTTTTGGCTATCCAGAGTAATTCTTTTAATATAAACTCTGGCATCCCCAATCATAATCATAAGAACAGCATCACTAGAATTGCGAGTGAGCTGATCCTTCACGCTCTGAACTATCTTAGCGATTATATCATTTTTATTGCCGATTTGATCATTTATTTGCAAATCAGCAAAAGTCTGAATCGATTGAATCGCTTTGTCTTGACTGATATATGTATAACTGAATTGATCATTGTCGAAATGAACATTCCATAATTCAATATTCGTGTCATTATCAATCATTATGCCGCACGATGTCGAAGTTGTGGTCACGCCAGTAAAGCTCCATTATCACGCCATCTTCTAAAACTTCAAATTGATGAACCTTCATCGGTGGAATAGTAACACGGCTTCCAGGGGTCAAATCGATAAAAGACTCAGCTTCAGTTTTCGGTGGATTCTCATAAAAGTGAATTCGAAGCATACCATTCACTACGATAATTTCATTGTAATCTTGCTCGTGATGATGGACACTGCACTTGTGCCCTTTCTCGACAAATGCTTGCCAGACCATAACATCATTGTAGACACCCAGACAAGCAGTTTTACCCCAATTTTTAGTTTGGTATTCTAATGAATTGATCATAATGTGGCATTGCCAGGTGCGATGTTGTCGTAGTAGAAGTCTATCTTACTACTACCCAAAGTGATGATTTCATTCACGCCAACGTAATTCGGATCACCAGTCGCCAGCTGACTCGAAGCCAAAATATTCTTATTCGGAGACTGTAAATCTATGTACCGCACGCCATCAATACTTTCAATTACCTCAATCAAATTCGAAATATACAATGGTTCACCAAGGTCGAAATTCTCTAAACTAAAGAATTCGGTGAACGCTTGATTGACCTTGTTCCGCACCACCCGAGCATCAGAGTTTCGATCCAAAACAATAATGGCATTAAGATCGATCGCCTTAATCAATCCATCCTTTATTCGAACTTCATCTGTCACAACATTAACCGACGAAAGAGCACTTTGTAAAGCTTCTTTCAATTGAACCGAGGCAGCAACTGGCAACCCATCATTACCAACAGCCAAAACGTATAGATCGACAATATTTTGATTAGGAGAAGTCTCCAAAATGACAGCTGATTTACCAATTGTGCCATAGTAAGGATGTTGGAAATTATTAGCAAACGTGACATAATCATTAGCTGTCACAACGACAGTGTGCAAAGAATAAATCTTTGGAGCCCGGCGTTTGGCTTCTGCAATTGATTCATGATTAGCACCACCTACACTAGGGGCGATGTTACGATAATTGACTGTAACAGAACGATTATCAAAACGTACAGAACGTGATTGATCAATAGCACCAGCTGCAATTCGTCCAGCTGTACCACCACCAGTTCGATATAAAATCGAAATTTGAGAGCCAGCAATCGGAGCTTTACCGTTCAAATCATCACCAAAAATGAACCGAGCTATAGGTTGACCCTCAATAGTAGTAAAAAACTGAACTTCCACTACCTCATCTTGAGCACCAAATTTCTGAATCGGTTCAAGCACAGTCTTCCATCGACGAACCACACCACCATAAGTAATATCAACAAATATTGGATCAGGCAAAATATCATCATCAGGAAGATCATACGATTGATTCGGCCCGCCAAGAGCAATATCAGTATAAGCAGCAGCAAATCGACCCTGAATACCCCACGCTACTACACCACGTTTACCAGCCGGAATGATAATTTCATTAGTCCAGTCACCAGGACCTTTGTAAATTTCATAATAGACTTCATTTCCATCAGGGCCAATAGTTGAAACTTGAGCCCCTGATGGAATTCGGACATCTGTAAAGGCTGGCTGATCAACAGTGACTTCGACTTCAACAGTTGATGCTGTTTGACGGCGGATTCGTTCTCCAATCAATTGTAAGTGATTCTCAACCGCCTCTTCAGTAACAGCAGTCGAAAGAAAAGCTTCATTAGCCAAAAGATCATTTCGTAACGATAACTTATCAGTCATTGCAGAAATAATATCGATCAAAATAATAAGACCATTACTAGCCACAAAATCGTTGAAATCTTGTGGATAATAAGTGCGAAGATATTCAATGATCGATTGGCGAGCATTGTTATAATCAAGAGCTGAGAAATCGAGAGCCCGAAGATTAGCTGGTGGAAGATCGATCGCAAAACTTCTAGGCTCAGTTGGCAACTTGATTTCTGTTGTCATTTTAGTTTCTCGTCAGAATTTGAATTAGTCTTTTAATCTCGATATTACGATCAGGATCTTCTTTGAGGCTGACAATAAGATTTATACTTAAAGTCGCCTTATCAGAATCTGGAATCAAATCGAGTTTTTTGATAATGAGACGTGGATCATTTTGAATGAGTTGATTTCGAATTTCTTGTTCAAGTCTACCAAGATCGCGTAAGGCCATCTTCTCGAATGTGAAGTTACGCAAATTGACACCGAAATTCGGCCTAAATGGTAATTCTCCGGGCAAAATCAAAAGATTCTGCAACACATCATTAGCAATCAGTCGGTCATCCTTTTGTTGACTCATGATCTTTTGAGGACCACCAACAAAAGGAGGATTATAACCTACGTAGCGTGCTGTCATGAAATTACCTTCGACAATCTTCTCACAGAGTCAGCAGCTTTAGATCGTTCAGCATCCAAAGACACAATTTCTTGTCTCAAAACAGCTATTTGTTGAGTATTGGCATCGATTTTCTGCAACAAATCAGCCTCAGCAGCCAATAAATCCACATCACCAATCAAGATTTTCAAAGCTTCCTGAGTAGCTTGAAGACTAGCAACTGCTGCATTAGTCAATCTTTCAATATTCTCAATTTCGATCTGTTTCGAAGCAGACTGTTGAGAAGCTGTCAACAATTGACGTTGAAATTGAGTATACGCATCAAGCAACTTGGTGTTAACCGGATCAGTCGAAACATTGTTGAAACGTGGAAAATTAACAGTCTCATCAAGCGAATCTTGCTGTACATCAAGAGTACGATATTGGTCAGTGAACTCCAATATTGATCCAATGGGACGAGGCTCAATATCGATTGTACCATTACTACGAAACGCTCGTAAAGTCCCACTATTAAGAGTGCCCTGCGGAATAGTCGCAACCAAAGGCGGAGAATTAACAGCCAGGGCATTATTAATCTTCAAGAAGAACAAAGCACCACGAGGTGGAGATTCATTACTGATAGTATAAGTAATATTACCACGACTCTCGGGAGCCGGTGGTAATACTGTCCGATAAAATCCACTTGGAAAGCTAAGTATCATTGGTTGGATTCGCTGCTACTATCAATTTTGGGATTAAATTCAGCAGGATCAATTCCCGTGAAAGGCCCATTATACGTTTTACCACGGTCGCTAGGTTCGATTTTTCCCGGCAACTCGGGAGCTTCTAAAGCTTCGACATCTTGAGCCCCGTCCGTAACTGGGAAACCAGCTCCCGGACCAGGCATAACTCCAGGGAAAAATCCCCTAAATTGTTCAGCATTAACTTTGGCATTCAAAAAGAAATTGCGTGCCATAGTCATTTTAGCACCAGCATCAGCCTGAAATTGAATCCTATTACCGCGAAGATTCAACAACCGTCCGGCGTCGAGAGTAATATCTCTTTCAGCTTTAAGTTCGATACTACCACGACAATAGATCTTCACAGTACCACTACGTTCACCGTTGAAAATCACCAAATCGCGAGTAGTATCATTTATCCAGAGATATAGTTTCTTTCTCTTTTTACCACGAATGATGAGCAACTGTTGATTCTTGCTCATCCACATACCGCGACTTTGAGCATCAACAACCTCTACCCAAGGACCATCGCCATTTGCTCCGTCTCGGGCTTCAAATCCTTGTTGCAATTCTCTTTTACTAACGCCCTTTTCGACCACATTCCCGATTGGATTGCTGCCACGACCACCACGAGTCTTGAGTCTAATATATTCATTAGCATGATCCAATTTGAGATGATGAGATTTCTGTTCAGGATTTCGCTCCATCATCGGTCGTGAATTATATTCGTGTTCTCTAAATCCTTCCCATTGTCTCGACCATTTTCGACCCATGGTCGTAGCGATCATAGTATATTGGTACTTATCACTCATTTCGATAGAATGCCCCATAGGGCTTCCCATCATCATGTGATTTAATGCGTCACGTTCCACCATTTGAAAAAAGAAACCACGAGGCTTGCCTAAAGCACTAGTGCTATCTTCCGTGCCCGTCCCTGGCCTTCTCCGGCCCTTGAGTAGGATACCTTGACCTCGGGGCCGGTCTCGTTTATCAGCTCGACGAGCGTCACTTCCGCGATCGTCGAGTATCATCTTCCATCCGTATCGAGTGATCCAGCCCATAAACCGGGCATCTTTATCACCACCCCAATAACGTTCTAACTCTTGATCTTGGAGCCGCAAATCATCAAACAATCGGCGTTTGACGAATTTATCCTCTTCAGGGTGAAATCCTCTATCACCCATAATAAAGTACATTCCACCTTTCGTCCGCATTCGCATGAAACGTTGATCACGAGTCTCTTCACTGCTCACATGACGACGAGGCCCATATTCACCGGCTCTGGATTTGGAGGCGATAGGTCCGAGTTGTCCCCATCCGACATCTCGCATATCAAAAAGATGTCCATATCGAGTAATCATTAATTGGCGACGGCGATCTTGGCTCGATGGGTCATCTTCGGAGATGAGCCGCTGAACATTTAACCATCTTTTGGCTTCATACGCATAATCTCTATCACGATCTCCTGAAAATTCGCCCATTTCTGAATTGGGATCGTTCGGATCTTTGTACCAATAGTACCCTTGATCGCTCATTAATTGAATATGACCATATTTGGTCATTCGCAGCATGTATTTCAAGTCTGGATCATTGACTTGTGGAGGCTGGCGACGTCGTGTGATACTAGTACCAGCTCTGGTTCCAAGATCAGCTGGAGCTGGTGGAGCTTGGTGCTCGATTGGGAAATAGCCTACGGCACTGGACATGTCGGTATTACCGTAAGTGTCCACGTAGCCCGTTTTCATGGGACGTCCGTCTTTTGGTAAATATCGAGCGTCATAATCGTTTTGACGAGATCGATTTGGTTTACCATTTGCGTTTAAGACAGGGAGTGTTTCGATGTGGATTTGTTGGATCGAGTAAGCACCACGCCTAGTTGGATTGGCAAAGCCAATATAAACTGGAACATGCGGATCTTCTTTTTCGAACATAACCCAAACCCAGTCGCCTATGGTAGCAGCGACAAAGGCAAAAGCTCCTCGTCCTCCTATGCTTGGAGCTGGGCATGCCCATGGTGCGTATTCGCGGGGCATATCATCGTCATGGAGTTCTGGAACCATGACGCGGAGACGGTTCATGTTCAATGGGTCATTGGTTTCGATGACTTTTGAACGATAGACTCCAGATTTTTTGAGATGTAGTAGAGGGGGTCGATTAAGAACATTGTCCCAATCATGGTCTACCAGAGAATTTTGGTTTGTCATAAGATTCTACTACTACTGTTTTGTCAGCATCCAATATCCGTAACGCTGATTTATATATCGGGGTGAATTCATCTTTCAAAACCTCGATCCTCTTACCTAAACTTTCGATTCCATAAAGAATTTTAGATAATGGGGCGGCTAGAGGTTCTGGTATTTGTTCGCTCGAAAGAACGTACAATTTACCCTTATCTCGACCTAAGATAAATACGACTCTTAGCTTGTTCTTGTATTTGATAATGGCGACCATATGTCCAACATTGATTTGAAACCGATAGCAGGCCAAAGAGCTTCTGTGGAAGTCTTTATCCCCGATTTGAATGCCGGGGATCTAGGGCCTTATATTAAAAAGGTCATTTTCAAAGGTTTCATTAATAATGGTTATGCCATAAGAATTCAGATTAAAAATCCGAACTTTGCGATTTTAGACGGGATGTTCGAAGGGGACAACACGGGGTCTTACAGATTGTTAGAAAGAATCCGTGACAATCCAATCGCTTTGACTTTGAAAATTAAGTATGAACCTGGAAGTGGTCGTGGATATCCAAGAGAAGAGACTAGGACGATCAAAGCGTACATCGTCATGATCTATCCACATGGTTCTGGAGAAATTGATTACGTTGAAATCTTGGCTATTGATCCCCTCAATTTCTTCTTTAGAATTGGGGACGCATTTGGTGGAGGATTCGAAGGAAACATCAGTGAAGTAATTAGACAATTATTGAGACGGTATATTCCATCAGGATACAATTTAACTGTGCCTGAAACAAGAGATTCAAAAGCCAATGTATGGTGGATGATGAGGCGTGCTCCACGAGACGTGCTATCACATTGGTTACATATTGCTTCATCTTTGGACGAGTCAGGGACACCATGGGCCGTTGGAATGTTCAATGATGAAGTAAAAATTGGTCCAATATCGACTTTCACGCCATCATCCCTTGGTTATTATCGGAAAATGGATGAGAACGGTTATGGCGATATAATTGATTGGGAAGCTGTGCTAAATCCAAGCCTCGGCCATCATGAAATGGGGCTAGTTACAGCAGGCGTAACAGCTACGCTTGGGCAAGTTTATGACCAAACGAATCGACCCAATAAAGCAATCGTAAGTGAAAACAATACCGAAAATAAATGGAAACCAAAACAACCAATGACTGGTGTGCTTCGTAGCACGATCCGTCCGGAAAACGCAACTTATGCAAAAGGTCGTTTTGGACGGTCATTCGTGGAGAGTCCACCAGAATACTTTAGTGCTGGCGAGATCGAAGTCCCATACATTGACTTTTTTGATGCTTATGCTCGAACAGAATATGTGCGACACGCTTATAAAATGTTCACTATTGATTTGAAAGTCAAAGGACACGGCGTATGGGACAGCACGATTGGTTTAGGAGCTGTTAATGTTTACGTCGATTGGCACAACAATTTCAAAGACGGCGTAAAGAATTATTTTATGTCTGGTAATTGGCTGGTTTACGGTTTCGAACACACTTGGTATGAAAACAATTGGACGACTGTTCTGAAATTGAGCAAACTCGATTTAAACGCAAATGCGGTACCAGTTGGTCTCTAAGACAACGTTGGTATAATTACATAGCGATTCGGATAGAACAGCACTTGCCCCGCCACAGGCCAATTCAAGACCTGCAGTGCCCCCGGATCAGCAAACCATTTGTTATTAAACATCACTAATACCCAATACAAGTTATGATCACCATACACTTGTTGAGCGATTCGACGTGGAGCACCAGCAGTCTGAGTGTTCACTTTAAAAGACGAAATATCAGTGTCGATCGGTTTAGTAACCAACCACGAATATTCCCGCAATCGAGCCTTTGTCTCGAAATTCTTGTATAAGACGCTTTGAGCATTATCATATCGAGTCATTTTAATACCACAAGTCGTCAAATTCAGGGAACTGTTTCAATCCGTCCCAGTACACTTCCTCAGTACCAGATCCGGAACTAACAGTAGCAATATCAACATTGACAATTGTTTTCAGCGGATATGACAATGGACCAGGGCCAATTTGCGGCCCATCATATGTCACATTGACATTGCCAATTCGAACACTCCATGCCGATGTACCAGTAATATAAGTATGAATAAAATAAGCCGTCATAGTTCCAGCGGCCACGAAACCAGCAGCATCAGCCTGAAGACCAGAAAAATAACCTTTCAACAGGTTAATTTGTCTCTTTATACGACCAATTGTCCAAATGTTCCCGAGAATTTCCAAAGATGGGTCTTCAACAATATATTCTAATTTCAACGTCATTTCACGAGCGGAATTATTAGAATAAATTGCCAAAGGGTCCTTACCGGGCAAATTCTCAGTAGTCCAATTCACACGACGGGAATCATTCTCAATCGTAGGTGGGAATTGAAATTCTACTTGCTCACTGCGATAAGCAAGAAACAATTGCACACCTTCAACAATCCCTCTGTCTTTATTTGTTAGATAGCGACTGCTCACATTTTGACTCCAGCTTCATGGAATTTCTTGCCGCTTGGTTGCTCACCAGCTTCATTTTGAAAGAAACCTTCTCGATTTTGATTATTAGCTTGTTTCTCCATCAACTCGACTAATCTAGCAAGCAGAGCAACCATTTCACTATTGTCTTGTTTAACTTCGACCAAAGCATTAACAGCTTCAGTGACTTTTTCGACAACTCTCATTTCATTCGGCTGTTGAGCCTCTTCACGAGGCTGTTGAACAACATCAGAAATCTCACCACCAATTTCTCGAATCTGAGCTTCAGCCGCGATCAAACGTTCTACTTGTTCGACAATACCATTGATTTGAGTAGTTAAAGTTCGAGTTGGATTAGCCAACGATTGAGCAGCAACATCTAACAAAATAGCGGCCTCAGAAATACTCGCAGCAAGATCCTTTGCATCAATTTGAGTATCGTTCATTTCTTCAGCAGCTGAAGTTAATGAACGCAGGTAATGAACCATATTATTAGCCACATTACCCAGATCTCTCACACTACCACTCAAAGCACTAAAACTCAAAGCATTAAACCGTTCAGCTGCAGAAGTAAATCTCTCCATTACATCAGCTGACTCATCAAGATTATCAATAGCCGAATTCAAGAAACTAGTGGCAAACCCAAGAGAAATCGCACCAACCGTAATAGAAATACCAGCAGCACCCAAAGCAACACCAGCAGCAGCCAACCCAACACTAGCAACAGTCAACAAACCAGCAGCAGGACCAAGAATATAAGCGGCAGCACCAACACCAATCGCAATAGAAAGAATATCGTCCCCAACGCCCTCCAATTCAAGACCCTGCAACTGCTTCAATCCTTGAGCGAACACCCAAAGACCCACACCAGCTGCTGATAACATAATCACCGCAGGACCCAAAATCACCGCAGCACTAGAAAGACTTCCAGCCATCACAATTAATTTAGGACCAATATCAGGAACCTCAAGCCCCTGCAAAGCTTCGAGCCCCTGAGCGAACATGTAAAGCCCAGCCCCTGCCAAAATCAATGGGGCAACAGCAGCACCAAGAAGATAAGCACCAAGAGCAAGGCTCCCGGCCATCACAATTAACTTACCACCAAGATCTGGAACCTCAAGCCCCTGCAATTGTTGCAAACCAGTAGCAAAAGCGTAAAGCCCAGCACCAGCGATAATTAAAGGCCAAACAGCAGCACCAAGAAGATAAGCACCAAGAGCAAGGCTTCCAGCCATCACAATCAATTTAGGACCAATATCAGGAACCTCAAGCCCCTGCATCTGTTTCAATCCTTGAGCAAAAGCCCAAAGACCCGCACCAGCAATTATTAATGGAGCAATAGCAGCTCCTAATAAATAAGCACCGATAACGAGGCTCCCAGCCATTATAATCAATTTGCCGCCAAGATCTGGAACCTCAAACCCCTGTAGAGCTTGAAGTCCTTGAGCGAACATGTAAAGCCCAGCACCAGCAATAGTTAATGGGATAAGAGCTGCACCAAGGATCAAGGCTCCAGCAGCTAGATCGAGAGCGAACAGGAGCATTTTCCCACCAATATCTGGGAATGTAATATCTTGCAATGATTCCATTGCCGATGCTAATGATGTCAAACCGATTCCAGCCACATACGCTGGAATAGCAATGGCAGCTAGCCCAACACCAAGTACAAGCAATCCGGGAGTGATAATCCAAGCACTTAGACTCAAAGCGGTCAGCCCAGCAGCCAAACTCACGAATCGAACACCAATATCAGGTGGCACAGCTGCAACAAGTGCTGCCATACCGTTAGCCGCTAAACCGATTCCAGCACCAACCAAATAGACCGCACCACCAACCATTAGTAAAGCAGCACCAACAGCAAGCAAACCCAATGCAACAGGCCCTTGAGCAAGCATACCGAGGCCAACTAGTGCAAGTCCTAATAAACCGATAGCAGCCACAAGTCCGAACATCACACCAACAGCCGCCCAACCTTCTTGAGCGATCATTACAGTAGCTTGAGCGAACAAGTAAGCCGAAGCACCGACCATTAAGAGAGCACCACCCAAGGCCAATAATGGTAACATTACTGGAGCAACTGCACTACCAAGTCTTGCAAGACCAGTACCGATGGTGGTCATAAATGAAATAAACAATTGCCCAAGATTCGCAAGCCCGGCTTGGACTAGTCCAGTAAATTGGCTAAATATCGTGCCAATAGCAGCTAATGATCCAGCGAATAAACCTACCATACCAGCAGCAGCGGAGAACAATCCGATCAGACCGCCGATTACTGGACCAAGAAGAATTCCAGCCGCGACCAACATTTCTAAACCTTGGCGGACCCAAGCCAATGGTGGAATGAGACCTTCTAAGGCTGTCCAAGTTCCTGTGAAGACGTCAATGATGCTGACGAAAGAGTCGACAACAAATGTGGCGATCTGAATCAGAGGAATCATCCCTCTGGCGATAAATTGGATAACTGGTTGCACCAAAGCAAACAATGAAGCCGTTAGACTTTGAACAGAGAAATAGAGAGTGTTAATGCTTTGTGTGAATTGGCGTTGCCGGTCTTGAGCTGCACCAATTTGGCGTTCATATTCAGCAAATGGTTTGACAGCAGCGTTTAAGTCACCACCAGCATCTCTAATGGCTCTAGCATACATATCGACCATTTCATAACTACCACCCATTGCTTTAGCTTGAGCACCGAGAGCAATTACAAGACCATCGATTGATTCACCAGTTTGTTTCGATCTTACTTGAGCTTCATAAAGTTGTTTGCCCATATCGCCAAATTTATCATTGATGACATCAAATCGACTGGCAGTATCATCATTAAATGCAGCACCAAGTTTGGCCCTTAAAATAATGGCTTCTTGACCCGTAGCGTACAACATTTCGTTAAGCTTATTGCCAGCTTGTGCACTTGCTCCAGTTTGTTTGATAAGTCCAGCAAAAGCCGCTTGTGCGATTGCCATATCTCTAGGAATATCACTACCATAAATAGTAGTCATCATACCCAGTTTTTCAAGATTCTCAGCAAGGATCTTGTTTACTTCATCGGTGGTCAATCCGAATTGTTCTTGAGCCGCCGTCAATGTGGATAAAACGTAAGCTGTATCACCAGCTTCTAGACCGCTACCTGCCATTGTCCGAGTATAGTCTGCTAGTTGGCGGGTTCCAGCACCTGAAATTCGAGACGTTTGAGTGACCATTCCGGCATATTGTTCCAACAATTCGATTGGAACTCTAATACCCATTAATTGTTCATATGCTTCAGCTGTTGCGTCATGCAAAACACCAAATTCAGAAGCTGTATCAGTCACAGCTTCCATAAGTTGATGTTGTGTGCCATATGCCCGATAATTCGCCGTAACGAATCTTTCGGTCATCTTAGTAATCTCAGCCATAGCTGTTGCATTCGCATACATCGCAGTGGCGGATTGCTGAATCGTTCGTAGAATATCTTGGAATTCTGTGCGAAATGCTCTCGCTTGATTAATTGAACCTGCAAGAGATTTACGGATGTTATCAGTATCAACACCCATTTCTTCTAACTGATCAAGCATTTCATCATAAACATCGCTCAGACCAGTTGTTGTTACTCGTTGATTCTCAAAAAGAACGACCAATTGTTCATTGATAAGTCGGAATTCTTGTAGACTCTCGAACATTTCTTGACGAAGATCATATAGCTCTTCTTCGATTTCTTGGATTCGTTCGATATTGTTAACTTGCTCCAATTCGCGATTTAAGGTATCACTTATCTGATCGAATTGAACAGCATATTGAGCATTAATATCGGTAACAAGTCCGGTCATACCTTCTAGCTGAGAATTAATCTCACTAGTAACAGTAGCCACATGACCCAAAGTCTGAGTCATTGCCTTTGAGAAGGCATCCTCGATACTGTTTACTCTTCCTTCCAAATCACTGACAGTCTTAAACGCTTCACCAGCGTCAATGCTCAATGCAATTTGAATAGCGTAGAGATTCGGATCGAACGCCATAGAGAAGTACCAGTAAGCTAACAATCAATGGAAAAAGACTCCATCTATATTTACTGATAATGGTACTGAAACAAACGTCGGATTAGTAATATAATTTATTACCTTGACCATCAATAGTACATCGACGTTCGCGTTCTTCAGCTTGTGCTCGGCTACGCTCTATTTGAAGCATCTCATTGCGATATCGGTCCGCCGCATAATCAGCTTCTTGTCGGCGTCGTTCAGCCTCATGGTTAAAATTCATCTGTTCACGATGATTATTACCCAAATTAGCAAGATTTCCATAAATCCTGGCTTCTTGAGCACCCAACATCATGTCCTTGAACATTCCAAACCATCCACCTGGACTAGAAACCTGCATAGCCGGAGCTTGTTGAGCAACTAAAGGTCGAATACCACGGTTACTCATTCTTTTAAGTGCAATCATACCGAGATTAATCAAAGAGGTGTCAGCTGTCAAATCACTCGGAATAACCCATCCATTTTCAAGATAACGGCGAACCGTACTATATCCATCAGCAAGATCGCGAACGGCATGAGACTTCAACATCAGACGGCCCATTCCTTTCAGAACTTCCTGAAATTCCGGAGGTTGTGATTCTAACCAATCGGAAATTTCATCACGGGTCCAGACGCGAGGCTTAGGCGAGGAATGATCTTGATTTGCCATTGTTAAGTGCCTTTTTATCCGATACCAATAATTGTCTCAATCGGAGCCTGGTTATTTCGTTGAAAGGAACCAATCTCTGATTCATTGTTTCAACGATCTGGGGTCTCGTTAATTTTAATCCCGTCAACATCTCATTCCAATCCTTCGTAAATTCCTCTTCACCTTTAGCGTTGGTGTAGGGAAGACTAGGAGGAATAGAGAAAAAGACTTTATACCCCATATTTGCCAATCGAGGAGCATTAGTAAGAATACTTTCGATGGCTGGTTTGTCATTATCGGGAGCTAATACTATCCCCTGTTTGGGGCCAATAAGCTTAATTCTCTTCAATTGTCCTTCAGACAGAATAACTCCACCAGTACCAAGAGTGTGTATACCGAGAGTGTTTTTGTCGAAAATCGATTCCGTGAGGATAATATATTCGGCTCTGGGGATTTCATCAAAGCCGTACAACACGTGGTCCCGAGTGACTTCTAATTCTCCGATCTTCTCATTTTGATCATCCAGAACATCAGTCGAAGGGAACCAGAACCTTTTGGTATAGATGTTCCGACTTTGCATATAAACCAATTCGCCGAACTCGGTATAAAGCCATAGAATATCAGAACCACGATAGTGGATATTTTGTTCAATTATTTCTTCTGGTGTGTATCCTCTGTACAGAAGATAATTCCATAGAGGCCGTTTCATGAGGGAATCCGGATTATCGAGGGGCTTAAAGCCCTTCGGAATCTGAATCGCCATGGTCTCCGTGGTGTCTTCTTTGACTTCGGCGGGCTCTGAACGCTGATAAGCGTGTATCAGGGCTCCGTCGCCGATGAGTTCACGGAGAGCATCGCGGAAGCTTACACCGCGATAAAGTTGAACAAAACGAACAATATGGCAAGGGCGTTTGCCGGTTTTGGGATTAGGATCACCGGCCCATTCGTCGCCGTTCCAATCGTGGCAACCCCCCGTTTCAATGTTGATATTGAATCGTTTTTTATCAGTGTCATACAGGGGATTGCAAATTAGATATTCACGTCCGCTTTTGCGAACTTTATAATCAAAGTTCGCCTCGATCCATTTGCGAATTTTATCGGGCGGGATTTTATACTTCATACAAGTATAACACGATTTCGACTGTTCGGATATTACCGAATCTCGAACCAGAATTTCTGGCTAACACGTGTCGATCCATCTGGAAGAGTCAATTTGACTTGGTACCAGTAAGATCCTCGGATGAAGGTCGTGGTGTCGAGGTTCCATTTAACGACCCATGGATTGGATCGGTAATTTCCTTGACGGAATCCCAAATCCATTGGAGCATCTTGAACCAAAACGTCACAGTATTGAGTACCAACTGTGATTGATCCTTTGATGAATGGGATCAATGAGTCGACGAGTGACTTGTTGTAGCTGTATACTGGCAGTGGAATCAAGCCCACTTCGAGTGGTTTGGTTTCTGGGCTGTTAAATCTGGTGTTGAGTGGTTCGAAACCGAAATTGACAGTTTGGAGTTTATCGTCACACATCCAAGAGTCTGGGTATACCCAGAATCGGTGGCAGCAGGTGACGAGTTGATCGTAGAAGATTGGATCGGTTGGGTCACATAGAGGATCGACTTGGAATCCTGATGTGATGTCTGATGGGTCGCAAACGTCTGGATATTGATCGCCCAGGCATGGGTTCTTTGGGTAGAAGTACCAAACGTCGATGTATACATCAGGTGCTTTGAAGTCTGATGGAATCAAGAATGGTAGGTGGTATTTGCCTGGGATGGGGGTTGGGTTAGCAGGGGGTGCTGTTCCACATTGGCCCACATCTACTGGGATGGTCTCTTGGCAAGCTGGTGCAGGGTAGATGAGATCTGTGGGATCTGCGAAGGAGATAACTGCTTCGAGATTTGCTGGTGAAACAGAACAACGGTAAATCTCGACTCTTTGAATCCAAAATGGATCATCGAGTTTACCATTGTTGTAGAAATCCACGTTGAGATCGATCAGATTGCCTGTTCGACCGCTGATTCGTGGATAGGCGTTTTCAATTAGACAGTCACATGCAGCCATAAGATTGTTCCTTTTGTTGCTAAATTAGTTTTGATAATTTAGCATTTAGGAACGGCTACCGGGTGCTCTCGATGGGCCTTGGGCTCGTCGAGATTGGTTTTCTGCTTCTTCGTTGTCTTTTTTGATCCTTTCGAGCCACCATCGGCGATCTTCAGCTGGGATCTGTTCTTGTTCGAACAATGAAAGATTAGCGTGTTTTTTCAATAGATACTGTTCTTCTAAGAGCGATTCGTATCTATTTTCTAGTTCCTGATCGCTCAGCCGAACGAAAAAACCCGTCAGTAATGGGCAATTCCATCATTGCCTCATTACTGCACTCCGGACATGTTACATTGACGGTAGTATCGATTCCGGGGGTATTCTCCATCAGGAAGTCCCGGATGGCCGCATTATCACGAGAATGCAGCCGTGAAACGATTTGCTGGATTAAAGCTGGTTCGCGATTACCATTGACGGAAACAATGGTCTTTTCGACCGAACCGTCTAGTAGCATGTCTGCTTGTGATTGCTGTTCATCAACGCCAGATTGAGGTGCTTGGCCTCGACGTCCACGATTTCGAACATTACCGGCTCGAACACTATTTCCTTCGAGTCGCTTATTGAATCGACGTGAAGCCATGATGTTTGTGATATCTGCTTGGCGTAAGAATCGTACACCAACCCAGATTTCACGACCACTAATGGCTGACAAATGAGGTAAAATGACTTTGAACGGTTCGTTGCCAATCTGTTGATTTGCCGGAATGACAGTTGAGTAAAGCTCATTCATGTCGTAAACGTGGCTTGATTCAGCTTTGCAATGAGGACAAGTCACAACGAACTTGTACAAATTACCGTAGGTCAAACCGCGAATATAGTACAACAAAAATGTTCGATCACCAATCAACAATTGTTGGGGGTCCATTGCACCTGGGAGTTCTGCACAGGTGTTGAACATTTTATCGATTGCTCCACCACTTTGGACTAATCGTCGGTTGGCAAAGGCTTTTTCGACACTTTGTGTCATAGCACGAACGCGAACTGTGCCATTTGTCCAACCTTCGTAATAAAGACCGCCACTTGGGATTGGAACTTCTTCCCAAGGGATGAGCATTTCATCCGGAGCATTGGCAATCGCATACAAGAACTCGTCGTCCGTCATGTCTTTGCCAAGTGCGGCAATTTGCGGATTCAGTTGTTCTTTTTCGTCAACGTGAACAGTTTTCTCGTTGGCTGGGTTAGGGGAAGATTTGGCTGGAGTGTTATTTCCTTCCAAATCGATTTCGCGTTCTTCGTTAGGCATCTGTTATTTCCGATTCGAAATAATCGTATGTTAGGGTAACTTCGACACTTTTTATGGACGCTTCAAGGTAGGTGAGTTCACTTTCCTTAAATGACGTAGGCCACGACCCAAACAATTGATATCTTACTGTACCACTAGGTTGGGAGGCTGGTTCTGTAACCGGACTGGCTTGACTATCAGGTCTGTCCGATAAGTATTTACGCAGAACAGCGTCACCTTTATATGCATTTGGAGCTTGAATGCCGAGATCATTGGTATAAATGATATTATACCATTCTTTATAGACGGTTGCTAAATTTTCAGTGTCGTACCATGAAATTCGAACATCTTCGTAAGCGGGTTTACCAGCGAACTTGTATTTAATTGTCCCTCCTTCTGTTTCGATTTTTTGAAAGGTAACGTGAGGGAGAGTAGCAGTGCGAAGAAGTAGGGTATTATTCAGAAATCGAGCAAAAGTGGGAAGCTTGTTACTAATATCAACAATCTCCCATGAAAATGAGGCATAGTAACGTTGTTCTGGAGAGAACCCGCCATTGTTACCACCCAATTGATTAATAATAAATCCGGGCATTATGTTACCTATAAATCGATTGCTTCTTCCACTTTGTCGAAATTCAAAGTGAGTGCGACTGTTGCTATTTCTGAATTTTTGTATGTCAGAGAATCCGGACTGATAACTTCCGGCCAGCAACGATGCAATCTATATGCCCAGATCGGATTACCAAGACCATTCAACATTTTGATAGTAGCGGTAACTCGACGAGAAGTAGCAAACCCAGGGCGGGAATGGATAACACTAAATGAGCTGTTTGTCCACCATGAAAGAACTGATTCTAATGTCCAATTCGCAATTGGAGCACTGTCATCATCACGGAGAACTTCATAAAGAGTCACATTAATAGGATCGTATTCGCCTCGAAGTGGAACGTTAGCATAGTCTGCTCCATTCCACACTCTTTCTTTTTGAATACGCATCGTTGGCCTGTCGAGAGATTCACAAGCCAAGGGAACTATCAGGGGAAAGAAAATACTATCTGCAGCACGATTACCGGGCAATGAGCTTAAAATCAGCTCGTAACGATGTCTACGAGCTGTTTCAGTAACATTGGGAACAATTGATGGTGCACCGTTAAGTCCCGGTGCACCATCTTCGCATTCACCAAAAAAGTGACCAACATTAAATCCAGGCATAAACCACCAGTGTTATTAAACGACTGGGCAGCTTGGCGTGATTGGTTGTGGTGCAATTGGAGTTGGGCAGCTTCCGTCCAAGAATTGTCGAACCGCACGGTCATAACGCATTGTGCATTCGATCATACAGATCTTGGAAGAGGTGTAATCCAAATCGCCCCAGTCACAATCTTTAGGCCAGCAGCCCATCATTGACCAGACTTCGTTTGGTTGACCAGTACCATCCAACATCCGCAAAGAAGCTTCACGCTTGTAAAAACGTGGGTGGGCGACCAGCTGGTCACCAATATCTAGCACGGTTTCAATCCAGTGGTAGACACCCTTCGAAATGTCAGGATCTTGCTCGGCATCATACCATCGCATTTTCACTGGCTGGAACTTGTGCTTACCAGCGAAGTATGCAGTTTCTTGGTTGTGGTGCATCTCGACTTCTTCGAACTCGAATTTCGGTCGAGAAGCCGATTCGAGGAGCAACAACTCAGTGTTAGTCCAGGCACTTGCACCTCTACCCAAGGATTCGAAAACCCAACGGTTTTGGCGACGTGTTTCGATATTATTCGAGGGGCCACCAGGAAGTGAACCACCAAAAGGTGCAACATTGAAGCCAGGCATTAGTTAGTCCTCTAATTCGATGAATCCGACTATTCTAGTTTTTCTTAGAACATCTGCGGATTATAAACCGCTAATCTGTTCATGGGATTGTAAACATTCGCAACGAAACGATATTGATCATTAGTAAATTCGCTACTACGTATAATTTGCGTGCAAAAGAATCCCAAAGATCTCAAAAACAATTGAGCCGTCACCAATGTTTCATTCAAAATCGTCATAATCAAACTGGGTTTTTCAGTACGACTAATATGAGCAAGCATTCTTGCCCCCACTTTCTGCCGTCTGTATCTCGGATGAACCCAAAAATGCATCAAAAGAATAGGATGATTTTGCGTCTTATTATACAAGACATATGCAATAGGATCGCCGTAAATGTTAAATCCCATTATCCCAGCGTTCTGACCAAGATTATACAAATAATGAGGAATGCTTTCCTCAAGGTCAACCTTGGTCTCATCAATGCAAGATCGAAGAATCGGAACGAACTTTTCCCGATGTTTGGAGTCCAAAGACTCCACAGTCATAAAAAGATCACTCATGGTATTATCCCCCGAGATAAGACAAAGTATCTTTGGGGACGGGGCTATAAAAATGGGGCGTGATTCCACCGAGAATCACGCCCCTATGTGAACGGGTTGCCCCGATTGTTTGAAAATGGGGAACCCGGTTCAAGGGCTCCCCATTACTTAACCACCATTCACAACGCCAACAGCTGACAAGACCTCTTCCGAAGTCAAACTCACACTTTGGCGAGTAACACCAATGTTGAGTACAACGATCTCAGCAGCACGTTGCGGAACCAAGATCACAGATACCCAAAGCTCACCACGGTCGATTCGTTCAGCCGTGTTGTTATTCTCATCGACAATCAGAACGTACTCAACCAAACCACGACGTGACTGAATATCAGCCAAGAACGGATTGATCGAAGCTCGAACTTGTGACCACAAAATCCGATCATTTGGCTCGAAGACAAAGTTGCGAAGCAACTGAGCAAGACCACGACGAATTCGGTTAACAAGCAATCGAACGTCCATTCGGCTCAAAGGAGCTTCACCACGTTGCAGGGTGCGATTACCCCAAACTGTCAAGCCTTCTTGAGTGAAATTCACGATCGGGTTGACACTGTTGCCAGAACCGTAAAGCAGATCGCGTTCACCTTGAGTCGGCGAGTATTCAACCGCAATTGGGCTCAACAAACGACCACGACGCAAACCAGCAGGAGCTGACCAAGGTTCAGCATCACGAGCGGATCGGCTGAACACTGCGGAAATGTGACCGGATGGTGGAATCCAAACGTTCTGACCACTGAACTGATCGAAGACCAACAGCCAACCAGTGTAAAGACCGGCATAACTCGTATTGATCGCTTGTTGCAAATCGCTCAAAAGCATACCATTGTGCCAATCAACCGTTTGTTGTGGTCGGAGACCGAACGGAGGATCAACAAGGTAAACTGCATCACCACGGCTGGAAACGATCTGAATCGCAGTACCAATAACAGCTCCAGAGCTGAAACCAGGAGTAGCGAGCACATCGATTTCAAGTCCTTCTGGATTTTCGAAAGCATACAAACCAGTCGCAAGCTGTGGGCTACCGATAACAGCAGCATCAAGCAAGTTCGAAAAGCTTGGGTCAGTTGGGATACCATTGGCACCACCAGTGTACTGACGAGCAGCAAATTGTGAAGGTTGACGTAGTTCGTAGGTGCTCAAGTTTGGATCATTGCCCAAGAAACCTGGACGATCTTCCCAATGGACGAAAAGATTGCCACGAAGACCGCCACCACTTGTGCCAGGATTGATCAAATTGGCGATGTAGTTGGTGTCTCGTCTATCGAAGGTAAAGTCTTCAACTCGTTCCAGGATTTCACCTTGTGAACCAAGGACGATCAGTTTGAAGCGACCAGCGATATCACCCACACCTTCAGTGAAGAGCGAGAGTTGAATCGTGATGTTATCAGCCCAAGTTCCAGCACTTGGAGCAACGAACCAACCAACAATATTCTGGAAGTAATTCGAATCAGCGATGCATGCAGCACTGAGTGGATTCATTTCACAAGAAAGTGGTACGGACGGATCGTTTTGTCCAGGCTCTGGAAGAGAAGTTCGGCTATCGAAGAAACCTCGGTAGCTTCGGCGGTAAGGATTGATGATATCCACTTCGTCAGCGAATCGAAGAACTTTGATATTGCTGAAGTTAGCCAACAATTCAAGTGTATCGTTTTGATGATCTGGATGAGTAATGATTGCCAAGTGAGTCGTGCCACCTGGTACGGTCAACTCGATCGCTTCGTAGAAATTTTCACCATTGATTGAACCAGCACCGTCGATTGTACCAACGATAGAAGTAGTGGTGATATTCGTTCCGGTAGCGACTGACACAGAGATTTGTTGTGTGTCGTTCTCGCCGATCACGTTCAAGATCACACGATTGTTTTGTGAACTGAAAGTGTAAGGACCTGGATCGAGACCAAGCAAGTAAGCTCGTGGAATATCCCAAGCATATTGCCGGGTATTCAATTCAAGAGCAAACGCATTGGTAGCCATCAACTGAATTCTGTCACCTTCAGTGATCGATTGTACTTCCGCGATTGTAACACCATCAACGATGTTAGGGGCGAAAATGTAGTCTTCACCAACCAACAAAGCATTAGCAGCGACCACAAAATCATTGACACTTGTGAAAGTTGCGGTTGGCATTTGATACACGTTTGGAGTCGCATCACCTTCAACTGCGATCGCAAAAGATCGGTTGTCAGGCTCAACATTCCAAGTGAAAGTGTCACCGATATCAAGCTCGCCCGAAGTCAGTTCGACCCGAACACTGAAACCAGCATCCGGTACTGGAATCCAATCACTGATGTTATTAGCACTTTGATCAACGAGCACATCATCGACCAGAACTTCACCATCGCTATTACGAATGATTTGAAATTCTGCACCGCCGATTCCGGCTCCGGAAGAAAGATCTGGCTCACTTCGAATTACCAAAGTGAATGAATCGTCGATATCGCCTGTGTAATTGCCCAGAAAACCAAGAGTGGCAGCGGTAGCACCATTAGTGCTACTCAGGCTAGCATCAACATAGTTGCTATTGAAAATGCTGGCTGGGTGAAATGAAACAGGCCCTGGATTGGCATTGTTTCCGTCACCGATTGCTCGGAATGGAATACGACCGACATCGATTCCAGAAAAGACTGGGACACGACCCCAACCTTCGATTCTGGAACCACTGGTGTCGATACAGACGTCACGCAATTCTTGTGGTTGTCCCTCTTCGCATTCAACAGCAACTCGAAGGACGTATGCTTGATTCCCTTCTTCAAGGAAAGCCAAAACAGCGTATCCGAGATAGCTATCTGGGAAGGGCTCGCCGAAAACGTCGATGAATTGCTGAGCATTGGTGATCAATACAGGCGTATTCACAGGACCTTTATTGGCAGTACCAATAAAGCCAGGACGAAGTGGACCAGTCGCATTTGGCAACGTGGCAATTTCGACCACTCTTGAGTAAACGCCGGGGCTCAAGTAAGTTGGCATTGTATCAAAGCTCCGCAATTATTAGATTGTTCAAAGGTAATTTTGCCGGACGGAGCGTATTCTATTGAAGGCGAATATCACTCACTCTTGGTTTGCCTAATAAGTTTTAACAAACCACGTTGTGCAAGGTTCTCAGTCTGTCCCTTAATGAGATACTTCTCATCCACCAAAACATCTTGACCAGCATGAAGCTGAATTTGCTGTTGGCCTCTGAAAAAATCTTCGCCTTCAGCAGTTAACTGAATTGGAATCATTTGTCGCGAAACATTAATGATACGAACAGGATTTCGCTCTTTGGTTCGAGCGGTCTTAACGGCCTTAACCATACTACACTCCAGCGTCTAAAAATGAAGGGATCTTAAGGTTAATACTACTGCCGCAACTTTCCCGCCAAACCGCAACAGTACCACGAACAGTAGGAGTAATCAACTCAGGCAAAGGAATCCAAGTATCAGCCTGAAATGACAATTCCCACGTTTGGATCTGATCCTGGTCAAAAGGCACTTCAAGCTGTGTAGTTGTATTTGCACCTTTATAGTACAATTGAACTGCACCGCTAATTCTACCATCATCAACCATCAATTCAGCATAAGGATTGAAACGACGCAACAAATGCGTCTGAACAATACCCATGTCACGCTTAGACTGCGTAATCACAGTGAGAGTATAATTCACAAGCACAGGAACAGGTCGAAAAACCTTCGCCACCTTATTACGACAATTATTCAAATAACGAACAGTCATCGGATAATAAGGTAGACTATATTTAAGTGGATTAAATTCATAATCCTTCCCGCCCTCAAGAGCAGCAATCGGAAGAATCGTCTTACCCTCCTGTTGACTCTGAGTATGAAACAAAGTCGCAAGCTCAGCACCAGCAATCCGCACCCGCATAAACCGAACGTGATCCTTAGCAGGAACCGGAATATCACTAAAATAATGCTTCAACGACCGCTCAAGACCATAAAAAGCAACCGGCACATCCTCACGGACATAAGCAGAATATTGAGAATTAAACTCGCCTAAATTCTCAACTCGTTGACCTTTAATATCATCGAGCTGCTCAATACCAGGAATCTTACGAACATGCGGACCCAACATCTCAGGACTAGGAGACTGACGAAGATCAGCATTAAAATCGTAAATACTCACTTTAGATTCTCAACTGATTGATGGACTTAATCTGATGGCAATTGCAACATAAAAGCTGCAAATCAACATCTTCCTTGATATATTTCTTATACCTAGCACTGGCGACCCCATAATTAACACCATTCACTCCATCATTGTTGATATGATCAAATTGTAAAACTTCTCGATTCGTTTCAGAGCATTGTGAACAAACTGATCCAAATTTGGCAATTGCTTGATTTCTAAGTTCTGTCACAAGTTCCGTTCTAGTTTTCCAAGATTCTCTTTTCAGCCAATTACAATTAGCACACAATACTTGATACTCATCAGGGTTCTCTATAATTCGACGAAAAACCTGTGCTGGTTTTAGAATTCTTCTCTCTTGAGTTCCATTATCTCGTTTGTGATCAAATTGCAAACATTCTGTTTGGTTACAACCACAAATAGAACATCTATCACCTAAAACAGAAAAACACTCGTTTTTAAGACTAATATAATGTTTTCTGCAAGCCGCGTTACTAATTGATCGATTTGTTTTCTGGTATTCACCGTTCTTTTTGATTATTTCTCTTCGATTGTTGTGATAATGTTTTTTCGATCTCATCTTCGATTTTTCTCGAATACACTTATCACAACAATCTTTCATACGGTTCTTGGTTCTTCGGTCCGGAGAAAATTCGTTCAGCGGTTTAAGCTGATAACAACCAGCACACTTTTTATTCATTATTATCTTCCCAAAGTCTTTTCGATCGCTTCATCAATCGATTTCCTAACCAAAGCCTGCTTCTCCTTCGACAACTCAGCAGCCCCAGTCACAGTAACCTCAGCCATCTCAGGCCCAGAACCAGTCTGAGAAGGTTTAGCCTTAAATGCAGGTTCAAAGCGATTCACACGATCGGTAATATCACGGGCGGCATCATTCACAATTTCGTGCATCTTAATTTCTAAGCCACGACGCAGATTTTTAAAGCCTTCAGCCATTAATAAGACTCCCTGAAACCAGCACCACCAGGATCAGCCTGAAAACGTTCCTGCAAATCATCCTGAACTCGAACAGTAGTATCAGCCTTTAGAATCACCGCTTGACAAGTGAAGTAAAGCCACATGTAACGATAATTTCCAGACGGAGCACCATTAGTTACTTTATAATGAGTCGGATTGATCGCAGCTGCATTATACGGCAAATAGATAACATCGCCTGCCCGAAGCATTCGTTCACCGAGCACTTCAAACAACTGACGATGACTGAAAATAACCTCAGTCGGAGCAGCAGTATCAATACCCCACTTCTTCAATTCAATTTTCAAATTCGCAGGCTTGAAAAAAGCCTTAATCTTGTAATGATTTAAGTACGTCGGGTCCGGATCTTCTTCCCAAACAAGATCAAAATCCGCATTATCAGTACGAGGATAAATCTTCACTTCAGCACCCGAAGTGTTAATCATCTCATCGGCATTTGTACGAGCCAAAAGCACTTCAGGCGATTCAGGATTATACACCGACAATGCACCATTCACTTTTTCTTGCTCAGTCCGATTATCCTGAGACTGTTGCAAAAATTGTGAAGGTCCCGGAAGCTCATCACGATTACCGAAATCGTAAAGAGGCATCTTAATCCCTTTGGTTGGGTGTAATAGGAGGCAAAAACCCAACCCCAGCCGGATACTCACCAGCTTCAAAATAAGTGTCAGGTGCAGGCGGAATATTATAATCCTGCTCTTGGCACCACTCAGCAGTCTCAAGACCACAAGGACCAGGCTCTTCTTCAGTCTGAATCTTAGGAAGATCCCTTAAAATACCATACCAATCTGTATTACCAGGGCAAGGACAAACAAGCTGAGTCGGCGGTAATCTAAGCCATCGTTGTCGGAAATTAGGTGGACCAAAATTGAACCCATAAATAACCTCAGACCCCGGTAATGCCGCCAAAGCGTCAGCAAGACTAACAAGAGCCCCATCACAATTGCTCTCTGCATAATATGCAGAAAACCGCAAAGTGCTCACAGCACTCGGCGGTTCACAAGTAGGGACCCGAATCAACCCACCGGGCAACACTTGCAACAAATTACCGATTTCAATGGGTTCCATGTTTTCACCTCTATAATAGGTTTGAATAAATATACAATGGCAAGAAACCATACTTATTGCGGAGTTTATGAATCCATCGATGAGATGCAAGCGATTGTAATGCTGGGAATTGGTGTTTTCGTCGGAAGCGTGATATTTCACCTTCTTAGATTGCTATAATCCCAAGAGGCTCACCTTGGAGCATTGCTTGCTCTAAGATTTTATCTTTCAACTCTTCGCCTTCTTTGACCAAAGCCTCACCATCGTAAGTCAATGTGCCACCATCTGGAGTAGGCACACCCTGGATCTTACGTCTCGCCATGCCGAGAGCAATTCTCGCTTCAGCTTCCACGTAATCGTAAGCCAGTTTGCGGGCCTGAGGGCTTCTGAAGTGGTTGATGCAAGGAAGATATACTACAACGACCGGGAAAGATGCTTTCGGAGTGGGGATTAATCGAATGCGTTGGAATTTGGCATCCAATTGATCATCAGTGACAGGGCCTTCGACTTCGCCCATGACTTCCCAACGTCCTTCGACGCCAAGAATCTTAGCACTATGTTTTCGGTAAGCCTGGAGCATGTGATAGTCTAAGACCATAGAGTTCGGGCCGACGAAATTACCGTAGTTCAATAAGTAGTAATCGGCTCCGAAGATATCATCGACTTTAGCTGTGTAGGGGTCCCAGCTTACTTCTTCGATCCACCACGCATCATCCGGCATCGGATAAGTCGGTTGCAGAGGTACAGTGTAAAAAGTGGCAATTTTCTGCTCCCGTGGAAAGTACATGGCGATGAAATCACCAGCCACTCGAATAATATCCTCAAGCTGTGCCTCGGTTAATTCAACATTAATATTCGGATAACCGAGCTTATGCAGAACGTAACGTTTCAAAGGCTCAGTATTGACTTTGAGAACGCTTGGTCCAATTCCACTTGGGCCTACTATTGATCCTGCACAGCTCATTTTAATTCTCCGAGTAAAATCCCTTGTAGGTTTAATTAGAGGCTGTGGACCATGAAGTTGGACAATCCTTTATCCTTGGACCAAAGGTAAGCCTCAGCTGCTCTACTAGGGCAGACCCAACCATTTCGATAATGGTAAGAATCGGTCGCAGTAAGACTCGGGAGGATCGTTACCGATACACCATTAAAGGTGTCACCGGCAATGAATCGCATTTCTTTCTTACGATGGAAGTGACCAACGTGCCACTGGTGATAGTCAGCTTGAGCCCAAAGATGCTTCTCTTCTTTAGCCATGATGAGTGGAAGATCGGCCATCCTTTCATCACAGGCATGGGTGAAACCAAGAAGAGTGTTACCGAAAAGCTCGTACTTACGTTGGTTCGGCCCAAGGTCGAAAGTGACATCGGTGATTCCGGCACCTTCACAATATTGTTGGATCGCTTTGCAAAGGTACCAAGAGGTCGATCGATCGTGGTTGCCGGGAGACCAAATGATATGAACTGGTGCGATTTCTCGGCACCTCATCATCGACCATTTAATAGATTCGACACCAACTGTGAAGATTTTAGTAAATCGATCATCTGTTGATTCGACCAATGTGCCATTGGAAGTTTCACCCTTCCAATTATCGACATTAAAGAAATCTTGGCCGATTGGATAAACAATTCGTTCAACATCAAAAACGGATGTACGATCGATGAGATCATCTACTGCATTCAAATAGATGTTTTCAGCTATCTTCAGATTATAATCTTCACCAGTCTCTTCGGCCCAAGCCAATTTGCCAAAGTGGGCGTCGAACAGGCTGATTTCGAGCAAATGCGGCTTTGCCATCGTTGCTCGACGCTCGATCTTTGGAACCTTCTGGGCTCCAGTCCAGTTTTCCATTAATGCGGTTACGCCGTCTTGGACAAACTTGGGTGCTCTGCGTTCGAGCTTGAATTTGATTTGGTAGAGTTGTTCTTTCCATAGGTCTTCCGCAAGCCATCGTTTTGTTCCTTCTTCTTGGCCGTTCTTTTTCTTACCGGCAACTTGCCATTGGTTGATTTTTACTTCAGTAACTCGCCATTGTCGCAAGTCGTACCCGGCTTGCTTGGCGATCTCATCGGCTGAGACTTTCTTACGCATCAAACAAACAAAATCGAGTTCGTTTTCGTTCTTAGATGAATAAGAGATCTGTTCGGAATCAGATTCTTTCAGAGTCGTTAACACTTCGTCGGAGTGTTCATTGGAATCAAGAGCTGTTCCAGATTCAAGGCTGCGATATCTGTGCAACAAAGTAGAACGGGCAATACCCAATTCTTCCGCTGCTCTGGACATGTTGCCTTTATGTTTCTTGATAGTGCTGTATACTAGTCGTTTATCAAGACGAGACTTCTTTGGCATGTGTTAACTCGCTATAAAACCATCTAAGAGACAATCCGTCGAAGGGTTGGTCCTGATGGTAGCGAAGATTAACGTGGGAAATGAAGCCCACCCGTGCCAAAGATTAGACCCAGATAATCGATCTTATCGATGTTATAATCGACGCTAACCGGTAGGGAAGCAGACATTTCAGTGCCGATGATCCCCTTTAAATCTTTGACGTCCTCTAACACGTTTGGGTTAGGAGCCCGCAAAGAAGGATAACCGTTAGGTATGTCGTACAAAACTCCACCGCTATATACTGGCCTCATCGAATAGGGATTCTTGATGTCCCGAGTCGAATGAAAATGGCCCATTACAAAAATGTAAGGCTCATTATTGCCAATCTGTGGAGTATAATTGAAAGATCCAACAATACCACTGATTATAGAACCAGATGTAACAGCAGAAGTTGGAGGTTCTGGTAATTTAATCAACGGGTGATTCTTGAGCTGATTATAAGCAGCAGCGGCTAATCGCCCCATCTCACGATATACAGTAAGCCGAGGAGGCTCCGCTTCAAGAGTCGTAGACAATGGTGTCAAAGTGACCCAGAGTTTAAAGACTCGCCATTCTTTTGGGTTTACTGCAAATGTTTTGGGGCTAACGGCCATCTTTTATTCCCACACCGGTGATGGTAGTACCAGTTGCACAGGCACCATTATATCGCTGAATTAAAACTGTAGCAGCCATTTATCTCTTCTCCAGGCACAAATGTTCAGCATTATAAATTTTGCCCGGATACGCAAAGACCCTTGAACACCTGGAGAAAGTGAACAAGGGTCATAACAAGTAATTAATTTGTATACGAAAGAAGCCGGACAGCTTTAGCAACCCGGCTTCTTTTGGATCTCGACTTACCAGGACCAAGCTTAGACTTGGACGTCTGGAGCAAGTTTGCGACCATCTTGGTGCAAGTCACGGACCAAGCCAGCATCAGTGTTGGTGATGAAACTGTCTTGACCGATCTTGAACGCAAAGCCGATACCAGGCATGTTGCCCTGAGCATTCGCCAAGCTGACCTGATCGCGAAGACCGACAACGATTGGATAACCGCGAGTAGCAGTAACCCGAGCTTCTCCCATGTAGGAGCTAAAGTCGGAAACGCTCGTGTCACGGGTCTTGACTTCAACCAAGTCTTCACGACCTGGAATGCTCATGACCTGTGGGCGAAGTCTCTTGGTAAGAGCTGCAATGGACTCCTGACGATCAGCCCTGCGATAGGACCGGAGCGTCCGGAAAACTCTGATCTGTGTGTTCGCAGGCTGTGATGCCATTTGGAACCCTCCGAAAAAGTTTGTTAAACGACTGTGAAAGTGGTTATCATAATTTTGAGTGGACTATGAGATTTAAACAAATGTCTTCTCGACAAGCCTCATATCCGCATCAACCATATCATGAACCAACTGTTCGAAACTTATTTTTGGTTTCCACCCCAATTCTTCACGTGCAAGCGATGAATCGCCGAGAAGAATATCCACCTCAGCAGGGCGGAAGAACTGGGGATCGACCTTAACATATTTTTGATAATCCATACCCAATCGCGAGAAAGTCAACTCAACAAACTCACGAACAGTATGAGTCTCCCCCGAAGAAAAGACATAATCCTTCGGCTTATCCTGCTGAAGCATCAACCACATCGCCTCAGCCATATCAGACGCATGCGACCAATCCCGCTGTGAATCAAGATTACCAAGCCGCAACTCAGTAGCCTTCCCATAATTAATCATCGCAGCAGTATGCGTAATCTTCCGAGTCACAAACTCAAGACCACGCCTCGGAGACTCATGATTAAAAATGATCCCACAACAAGCGAACATGTCATAAGACTCACGATAATTAATGGTCATCCAATGACCATACAATTTCGCAACACCATACGGACTACGAGGATAAAAAGGAGTAGTCTCCCTCTGAGGAACCTCAACCACCTGCCCAAAAAGCTCTGAACTAGATGCCTGATAAAACCGAATACTCTTATCAACAGTCCGAATAGCCTCTAAAAGACGAGCAACACCCAACCCCGTCACCTCACCAGTATGAACGGGAGCATCCCAACTCACCTTCACAAACGATTGAGCAGCAAGATTATAGACCTCTTGGGGCCTTACGGCATCAATAACGCGGATAAGAGAAGACTCATCATGCAAATCAGCAGGATGCATAGTAATGAGATTAAGAATATGATCAATACGACCAGTATTTGGAGTGCTCGTCCGCCTCGTGATCCCATGAACCTCATAACCCTTCGACAGCAACAATTCAGCCAGATAACTTCCCGTCTGACCAGTAATACCAGTAATCAAAGCTTTAGGCTGATTTGACATAAACAACACCAATGGGAAAAGGAAGAATCGTTCCTTTATTTACTCATTGGTATCATTTGATTAATCAAGCATTTCAAAAACAGCAGCCAAACCAGACGAAGCCGTCCCAAGAATCGTAGGATCAGCCTCCTTAATCATCGTCTCAAGCTCAGGAACACCAATCACAGTAGTCCCATAAGCCTCAGCCTTTTTCGCCTTCGACGTACGCTCTGACTTATCACGCTGGACCAGAAAATCAAGAGTCTTACTCACACCACTTTTAACCTCACCCCCAAGCTTCTCGACGATATCCAAATGGATTCGTGTACCAGTAAAACAAAACGTCTTACCAGCAAAAGGCTTCGGACCACCATCCTCAGTTACAACCGGAGCCACATGAACACCAACGCCAAGCTCACGCAAGCGTAGCAAATCATCCTTCATAGCGACCAATTGGCTTTGAACAGATGCCATGACATTAGCGGGCAAATGGGGATGCTTCAAATTCAGAATCAATTCTGAACCATTAGCACAAGCAATCCAATCATCAAGAGTAGCCAAACCGCCATCGGCGACTTCCATCATGATCTCGGCACGATGCTCGCCAAGACCATCAATCCCAAGAGATCCCACCACTTTTTGAACAGTGAACCCCTTGGATTCTTGAATGTTGTTAACGATCGTCTTGGCACGTTTGGCACCAACAACACCATTACCAAGCGACATGATTCGAAGTTGATCTTCGGTTAGATCATAGAGATCTGGAATACTCTTGACATGGCCAGAAGTGATCAAATGGTTGATCAAATGCTCACCGATCCCAAGAATCCCCATTCCTCTTTTGGATGAACCAATAAACCCTTGGATCTTCTCAAATTGAATACCGGGGCATTTTTGGTTCGTGCAATACAAATCGACCGATTCGCCCTTCAACAATTGCTTGCGAGAAATCGGATGGTCACACGATGGGCAAGTCTTGGGAGCAGTGATTACAGTCGGCGGACTAGCCTTATCGACCACGCACAAGACCTTGGGGATAATATCCCCAGCAAGGACTACACGAATCTTATCGCCAATACCAATCTTCAATCGTTCTGGTTCATCATAATTGTAGATCAAAACATTGCTATTGACAATCCCACCAATTTCGACCGGTTCAACAGTCAATGTCGGTGTGATCTTGCCAGTTGAACCGACAGTCACAGTGACACCAGTAATGGTAGTCTCAGCTTTCTTGCTGTTGAACTTGATCGCTTGGTCACTGCGGGGACGAAGATCGTCGCCACCTTCGTTGATGATTTCGCGTTGTCGCATATCGTCAACACGGATCACGAGGCCATCGATATCGAAAGGATAATCACGTTGGATCATCGTATCGACCAGTGTGGTGATCCCATCAGCTGCAACAATTTGATAATCCGGCGTAGTGAAACCCATTTCTTGCAAGAACTGGTAGCACCGATGAACCGAATCCAAGATCTTAATTGGCGTGTCCGATTCGACATTGAAAGAATAGAAATTGATCAACCCGGCTCCGCAGGCGTCTTTTCGGACGATAATTCCATTGCCGACGTTTCGCGGATTTCGCACACCTTCGAGTTGAGCGGACTCAATATACTTGATGAAAACGTCCCGGTGCATAACTGCTTCACCACGGACGGTAATATCCACTGGTTCTGGTAGCTTGGTCGGCACACCTTTGAAAAATGATGCTTTAGCTGTGATATCTTGACCCACTTCGCCATTGCCACGGGTTAGCACTTGGGTCAACACTCCACCCTTGTAGGTCAACGCGATCGATGATCCGTCGATCTTGGGAGTAACGTGATAAAGCGAATCAGCAAGAGTGTAATCTTTGTTACGCTTAATGTAGGTCTGAAGCTCATTTGGTTTATTGGCATCGATGTTATCGAGCGAACCCATTGGATGAGCATGTTCCACCTTTTCGAGAGTTGGCTCAAAACCAATTCGGGTGAGACGTTCGTCTTTATGGTCAAGACGTCGCAGCATGTCGAGCATTGTGTCGAATTCATCATCGCTGACGATTGAAACACCGCGATTGTAATAGGCAGAAGCGGCTTCGTCGATTTTTTGTCTTAGATCATCAATTGCAGTCATTGGTAGCTTTCCCAAATTCGGTTATTGTGTCCGTCTACTGAGTGTTGCATCAGGCGGATTTTTGTTAATTACCGATTGTCACGTGTAAAAAGTGAGGCCGACACCAGGATTAAGTCACCTGGACCTTACTCTGTATTTCAAGAGTAGATTCTGAATTAAACTATGCCGGTCAGGGTGCCCCTGCGTGCGACCCTGAACTTCCTCACTATGCCCTTACAATACGACGTGAATTAGCTACATAAATTGGAGGAACTGATGGAAGAACTAAGAGCATCGAGTGATCTATTGTCAAGCAGCAGCTCATTAAAGAATGTTGTTAAAGTAGAATGTATCACTATCTTCGACCAAGCAATAATTGAGCATTCTCTTGACGTCGAAACCGGGCTTGTGGCAAGCGATAATTTCGAAGAAGCCGATCCGGCATTATGTGCAATCGTAACGATGTTGCACAATTCTTAATCGATTGGATCTAATACTCTTGACTTGAGACGCAAGTATTTGTGCGGCCTTGGGCCGTATAAAGTCAAAGCACCGTCTCCTTTAGGTCCGGACGAACTCTGATGACTAAAGGCTGCGAGGAGCCTCGGTTCAGTTTCCATGGCGAGACGGAGGGCAATGATGCGTTCGAAAACATGTGGTGTCCAAAGACCACATTGTCCCAGTTTCAATTGTGTGACCAATTGGCACAATTTGTAACCAAGCTTGTTGAAAATGTCCTTGGATGCAACGAATTGGTGAGAATAGATCATAATCGGATCGGTGTCCATGCCGAATTCCCAAGCTTCAGGATCGATCACACGAATTAGATCCCAGATATCCACAACACCGTCGAATTTCATGACTTGCCAAGGATCGACACTGCATCGATATTTATCAGTGTCTTCAATTACCAATTGATCGTAATCATTAGCATGATAACTCGGCACGGTGAGTCCACAAGCAAATGAATCGAATTGTTCCAAATAGTCGAGAGTATCGGCTACGCGAAACAATGGTGTGATGTCGGTATGCAAGATCATAATGGGGGAATCATCAAAAAGCTCATTCATGTGCTCCCATATTGTTAAGATACAACTGCTTTCGAATAAAATTGAATTATAGCTAGCATAACCTGGAAAGAAATCGGATTCACGGTGGCCGGGCTTATAACTGTTAGTCAGACCACAATTGATATGTGTCACATCGATACGACGACTCCGGAAGTCTTTAAGACGAAATGTTTTGACACTATTTTGGTGGTGGAGAAATACACAATTCATTTGATACTGTCACCGATAGTCTAGGAATGTCGATACGTTGGTTGAATTGATCTTTAAGAGCAAACGGGATATAACTAGCAATTCGATTATTATCCCAATGACAATAAGGTGCAAAAAGATGGGAAAATCGTGAGCCCCATTTTTTATACAATGCGATCAATCGTCCCATGAAATTGTTGTCTCGATATAAACTAGCTGAATATCTACCGACATGCTCTATTGGGATGTTGGCACACATGACGCCGAAAGCAGCCGAACGAGCTTGAAGACAGAAGTCCAGGCCGTAGAGATGATAACCGGGCCATGACGGGTCAAATCGGATTCCCGAATGAGTGTCAAGGAGCATGAAGACTTCATCGACTGATTGAGTGGGATGAAAGCCGATATCACCATCCCATATTAATTCATTATTATCATAAACTGAACCAATTAAATTGTCTTTGCGAAGGCCGAGTCCCCATGGACCGGCGATATCAATTGTTACGTAGTCCTTGACTCCAGCGGCTCCAACGACGGCTGTGTTTTTGGGCCAGTGTTTTAAGATTGTGGCGATCATTTCAGCGGCATCAGGGAGAAACTTGACGTCTTGATGGACATAAAGAAGAAATCTGTCCCGGCACACTTCCATAGCCAAGTTGGCGGCTACTGAAGCGGAATAGATATTATTTGGGTTGTATATCGGGAGAATATTTATTTCGAGGTCTGAACGCAAAGATGAAATAGACTCAAGCAGACAAGCCTCAAAGGCTTCGAGGTTAGAGACACAACTCGCAATAGTCAATCGAGGTTTAATCATGGCAAATACAACTGTCGTCCGAATCACAAATATAACTAACCAAGTCGTTACGATCATGGTTAATTCAATCGAAGCTGCAAAAGCTAATCCAAAAAGTAGCATTCGTCCAAGTGAAGACGGTGTTTATCAAATGGTCGGCGGCAGTTCACTAACTGTGGAGCTACAGCGAATCAGTGTGGGTCAACTTGACAATTTGCGAAACTTGGGACAAATCACTTACGCATAGACCAGTCCCGATCATCCTCACCAGTTATCACCGTCCAAAAACATTCCAACGGTGCTTAGAAAGCTTGGTGAAAGCAACTAGGCACCCTATTTACATCATCGACAATTCCGAGGGCGGGCTCGACAAAGAATTGGCGAAAGCTTCTACGCATTCCAATGTTCTAGTAATCCAAAATCCCAAAAACATCGGGAAACCATCTTCAATTAGAGAACATTGGGGAATGATACCACAAGGCCAATGGTTTATCACCATGGACCCTGATGTCATCATTCCGCCCAACGGTATTCAGAATCTCATCAATAGTGCCAATAAATTGTGTGAAAATGGTTATCAAGTTGGGGTAATGACCCCAGCTTTAACTCAACACAATCGAACTTGGGAACATCAAATGCAGACGAGAAATCTCGTAATGCACAATTGGACCGAGATGAGGAAAATAGAAAATGGAATATTTTGTAATTCAACACTAGCCGGATGCCTAATGCTCGTCAACAATCTCTTTTTCAACGAGATTGGTGGATTTCCAGGAACCAGACTTTACAATGACGATGATGGATGGTTGTGTAATCAATCAATAAAGTCAGGTTTAATGAATGTTTTGAATAGCAGAGTAATCTGCGAACATGACTTATCAGAAGAAAGCCCGGAGTATCGATCTTGGAAAGATCGCAATGCTACACAACAAGTTGATTTGTCAGGGCATTGGGATCGGTGATCCCATCATAAAATGTGTCAATGACCCATTTTTCATGTTCCAGCAATTTTTCTAATACTTCAGGCCGATAAACGGCTACATCTGCTGAAGAAACACCTTTTTTGCCAGAGACATTGATCTTGCGGAGATTATTATAAAAATCCCGATCAATCGTATATCCAAGACCTACTAAACAATGGTATAATTCATCGGTCAAAGTCTCATTCTTGAGAACAAAATCAACAGTCGAACCCGGTTTTTTGCGACGGTGGAATAATTGAACGAGAGAAGTAAATCGACCATTAGGATCATAGTCGATCACATTAAGAACGAATTGATTAAAATCGTTTGAAGCACATGCCCAATCTACAGGATGATGTGCAGACCAACCATGACGGAGGCGGTGATGCCATCTAGATTGATACCATGTTACAGGGTGACGGATTGTGATGAGAATCGGAAGATCGAAGCCATTCCGTACTAGAGCAGACGGAGCAGCGTGATATGATTCTTCTTCTCTATATTCGATACCACACTCGTCAATCACATGTCTAACAAATTGCCCACCTGTTTTTGGGAGGTGGGCATAGATGAATTTGTCAGTTACTAAGGCCATTATGCGACCATGTGTTGAGCATCTTCGGACCAATTTAAGGCTGTGAACATGCGAGCCAATCGATGGTGGTAAGTATGTCCAGTCATAACGGTAGTATGCAATTCGGTTGCGAGTCGTCTGCGTTCATCATCATGAATCATATAGTGCAAATGAAGATGAGCATACTCATTTGCATCTTTGGCCATTGGTAAAGATGGTAACACTTGACGAAGTGTAGGCACTGGATCGTGGATTGGCAAACAGCCACAAGCTGCGACTTTCCAGACTCGTTCTGGAAGATCGAAACCCCATTGATGTGTATGAGGCTCAGAGATGCAAGGGCCGATTTTCGCTTTATTGAAAGTCGATGTAACTTGATCATCTGGAATTATACCACGGCTTTGATTAGGTGGCCAATCTCCCCAACCATAAATCTCCATCGATCGACCGTTACCTTGAATATGACGAACCATTGGGATCAAGTATGAATCAATGCTTTGGGCCTTATAAGCCCAACGTCCACCAATATAAACCGCATCTAATGAACGTTGGTCCAATGGAACTCGACTTTTGAATACTGTTGCATCAGCACCAGTTGGCATTGGTACCCATGGAATACCCATTTCTTCTTGCCAATATTGCCAGTAGATGCGATCTTCATCAAATCCGTAACCAAAGACGACATTAGGACGAAGATCTATGATATAATCAATTGATTGGATCGGTTCATTAATACCACCACAATCAATTGGGCCATATGGATTGACGTGCATGGCGAAAGCACAATTTGGGTCTTTCGGCAAAGGTTGGCGATGTCCTGATGATCCAATATACAGATCAGGTCGGAAAGCACGCCACGAGTCAAGTGTGCCATCCCATCGTTGAACAGTATGACCACGATCACGCAGAGCGTTGATCCAACCGTCAGTAATATAACCAAAAGCACCGCCTGGACGATGAACAACAAGTATCTTTTTCATGATAATTCCATAATTTTAAATGCTTCGGCGATTAATCGCCAAGCAGCCTTACTTTTTCTAGGCCAATTGTCAATACGGCCTTTTTTGAGCAATCGGGGTGATACACCTTTTGAATAGAGCCGCAAACGATAATTGCCATGAGTTGAAGTACCAGTGCCATCATTAATAATTTCAAGACGGCACAATGTTGTGCTTGGTGCTGTAAAATCACCGAATGGAATTAGTTTGGCTTCAACAACAATCATGCTAGATGTGACCCATAGCCCAAGGCGAACAATTGTTCATGTTGTAGTCTGACACGTTGATATGCTGACATACGACCTAATTGCTCTTCTATTTGCTTGTTTTGTTTATGGTGATCATTCCACCCTTCTGCACGCCCGTGCCAGAGGTGTATCAGATCGAATTCAGTATCACAAAGCCAAGATGAAGCACTTGATATTCTGGTGTAGAAGTCGCAGTCTTCACAACCATAACCCCAATAGTCTTCATTAAAGCCGCCTAAATGCCAGTATGTTGATATTCTAGCTGCTAGTGATCCACCTTCAAAATAGCCGACTATTCTTTCAAATTGAACATCTCCGGGAACATACCCGCACTGATTTACGCGATTGGTTGATTCCATGTTGAGATATATCACGCGACCACAAATATGGATTGATTCGTGGGTTTGAAGTAAATCATAAGAGCGTTTTGTATAATCGACACGAGAGAGCATATCTGCATCATGAAGAATCACTGAATCGGTTGTGCATTTATGGACAGCCGCATTAAACGCCAATGATTTATTGAATAAAGCTCGTCCTTTACCATCTGCGAACAGATGATTAATCGATGGCATTGTAGCACGGTCGATCTTTTGACTCAGATCTTGTTCAACCAGCCAAATTTCGATTTCTGGGAACGATTGGCCGATAACACCCATCACTACCGATTTGATACTTGATGATCGATCTATGTCTCGACACGGAATGACGTAGGAAATTTTTGGTACTTCCGATTCTGGGCACGGATGAACATATTTCTTGGCTTCACGTTTCTCGAACTTGGCACGATTTTGATTATAAAATTGTGTTTTGTTTTCAACAGAAGTAGCCTCTGGATAAATCTTGACATAATCTGTTGAACCGACAAGATCATAAAACCCAGGTGGTTGAAGATTGAATTCCGCTGGTCTCATGGACCAATCTACGTGTTCCATTCCGTAGAATTTATATTGTGGGTCGAAATATCCGATTGTTTTGAAACATTGATTAGACATATACAACATGGCACCATGTGGTTTATCATTCACATAGTTCATGCGGATGTTTTTAAACGTTTTTTCTTCACCGATTTTAGCGTTGTAAATCTTGGGCTGGCGATAACAAAAATGATGGAATCCTGAAGCCAGAGCACCTCTAATGTAGAATTCTGCCCATCCTGGTTGAGTGAATTCTACATCATCATTGCAAATGAACATGTGTTCGAATCTGGACAAACAACGTAATAGCCGATTTGAATTACCAGAAATACCGATATTTTGAGTATTTCTAATGACAACGATACGCGGATCTTTTTCCAATTGGGCTAGGACATTGAGGGTATATTGATCCGTACTTGCATCGTCGGAAATAAAGAGAGTCGATCTGTTTAGATCTGAGGTGCGTTTGACAGATTCGACAAATCGATTGAGTGATGCACCTCTATTGTAGGATAATACTCCAATTCCGACTCCATTGCTGATCCGGTATGGAGCTTTTGCACTATTATCTTGGTGAATTTGTAATGCATCGCCTGAAATAACGCGACCAACAATTTGTTTGGTTTTGTCTCGTTTTGTGGTGACTCCAGCGATGCTTGGTCGTAATTGCGGTCTATCGTCTGGAACCACAGCCTGTCTTCTGATCCCCTTGGCGGTCGGAAGGACTTCTGTAACTGGTTTTTCGTATTGTCTTGATTTAGTAACGGGTGCTAGTGGAAGGATTTGTTGTGCTTGTGGTTGAGCTGATTGGGGAGCGTTAATTGGAGTGGTGCGTTGGGCACGTGCTGTTCTGGAAGTTGTCGTTTGTTGAATACGAGGTTTAACGCCAAGTCTAAGATGGTTTACTGGTATATTGATTGAGTGATTTGTTTTCTGAGTGACTATTTCTGGACTAGCGGGTGCAGCATCACCCACTCGTTCGATATATCCACGATCAGCATAACGATCGTAATAGGCATCAAGCTGTTTTCGCGATTTGCTTTTTAGTCGAATTCTCTCACCGGCTGGGCCGATTAATTCAACTGTGTGTGGCCATGGATTGATATATTCTGGCATACAACGGCCTTGTTTTATTATTGCCTACTACTGTTTTCACAGAGGGCTTGAGGATTAGTTCCTGATGCTCATTAAGCATATTATTTACCGAATTGGCATCCAATACACCTTTAGCAACGATTTGTTGAACGCTAAAGGATTGTTCGAAGAGTTGAGCCAACATCCCCGGACTCACAAATTGACCTTGAGGTTCGACAAAATCTGTGACAATTAGATCAGAGCTAAAGAATATTTGATACCTATTAATCCCTGAAGCTGAAGCAACCGGAATGAATGCTTCGTTCAGCGATAATGCTTTCATATGTAATTCATCTAATTCGGTGATGATTACTCCGTCCCAAGTAAGCAATTGTAACGTCACATCGACATCATTGCCAAGCAAAGCGAAGATGGAAAACCCAGGCTGATATGGTTTAATGAAATAGATGTTTTTGCCATACAAGGGGCAATTTGGTTCAAGATCTTGGATTACTGGTGCTTTATACGTACCAGATTGGGAGACTATGCTCATTTAAATGCCTTATGATGGCGAATTTGCCGCCTTTAGAATTACGAATTTGATTGAGGCTAATTCTTTTGATCGATTTTCCCAGTCCGTCTTGATTCACGAGAAATAAAGGCAAACCCGCAACAACGAATGTACAATCATCTGGATTTTTGAAATCTATGAGGAATCCGTGCCACGTACTAAACCAACGAGACCAAATTAGGTGATCGCCGTAAAGCGGTTGATACGTGAGAATCGTAGAAGTATGACATGCTGGTTTGAAATCATTCATTACGCAATACGAGTTTCACTCAAGTATGATCAACCCGATCAGTCATTGTGAGTTTATCGGTAACTGGGTCATAAAAATAATCACCCTCGGAGAGTGACCATTTAATTCTATTACCATCACGAACACCACCGGTGCACTTGGTGATAAAACCGTCAATAGCATGATTGGAGCCGATGTTCAATGGTACCAACCGTTCGCCTTCATTGATTTCGATAACGGGAGCAGGCGACTCGTCTTGATTGACCCCAACAAATGCGTCTTGAATAATCTGCATGTATGGTGGATGATCGGTGGAAGTATTCACATGGAATTCACTTTTACCGATGTTTACACTAACAACACGCCCAGAACCGGGTTTTTTGTCTTTGAGCAATTTGATCATTCGAATGATGTCTTGGACTGAATTGATAATCACTCTTTGTTCAGTACCACGACGAAATTCTCGTTCTTTGGCTTGACTTAATAAGGCTTCTGGATTATATTCTGCCATTTCTGATCCGATTGTTACTAATGGTGACACTAGTTCGATTGCTGTGACACGACCACGGGCCAGCAATTTGTATGAAGTATTTAGCCAATTGGCCGTACGTTGTAATGCAAATAAGAATGCAAAGAAAGAAAATGGAAGATAATACCATGGAACCAAAGTGCTCATGAAAACAGCACCTGGGATACTATAGATCACACTCATGCATTGCCCGCATGTGATCCATTTGAACAAAACCCAATTAAAAGTGGTTGGATTTTGATTGTATCTTGGGATAATCTTAGCATGAATCAGAGCTAAACTAATATCTGATTCTTTGATGATTTCGATGAAAGCTTCTGTGGCTAATGCAATACAGAAGAAGATTATTGTATAATATGCCGACAGGAAAAATTCGTGCATTGCTTGCGGGGCCTTCCACCAACACGTGTCATCATAATTGGGTGATGGCATAGCGGACATGGTTCATTGTCCGGTTTTCTAACAGCCTGAACAACAGTTCTTTCACCCGTTCTTTGATTATTTACAAAGACACGCATAGTAGAGGGTGGCGTAAGTGTTACTTTTTGGGCCTGGAGAGTTTGGCCTTGATTAGATTGGGGTGCGATTTGCACTCTTAAAGCTTTTTTACTTCCACCGCAACAAGCCATAACATCACCTAATTAGTAGAACGACATCTTTATCTTTTGGGAGAAAATCATTTAACGATTTTGGAACGATAAAGATTTGTTCGATCTTTGCTATTCGTGCATCCGTCGATTTCTTCTGTTGTGGCTCCGACAGAAGAAAGCAGTTCGATCTGTTCGTCTTTTTTAGCACGTCCAAATCGTTTAGTTAATTGACGAGTACCGACAGGATGAAGTGGTCCTTGTTCTTGTTCGAGATAGTCGGCGATAGCACGAAGAACAGTTGGGAGATCCCACTTGCCGTGAATACAGCGAGATTTGTGGAAATTCTCGATTTTACCAACTAAAGCATTACCTTCCGAAGACACAACTCCGCGAATTCTGCCTGATTTGTGGTCGTGATCTACGACTGGTAGAATTTCTTCATGACCCAATAATGGACAGTATACAGGAGTATTTGCTCTACGATACTCCGCCAGCTTTGACTGTGGAATATAGTCTTCGTGCTTTACCATCGACGTTAGTTCTCGGTAACGATTAAAGTAGCGGTGACTGTTCTTGGCGAGAATCCAGCAGCATCTTCTAATTGAAGATATTGTTCGATGGTTGGCCAATTCAAAGAACTTGGGATACTTGAATCAGGAATGACTCTGATCTCAGTAGCCATCGCTTGAGCTACTTGTTGGATGGTAGTTTGTGGGCCATCTTTATCGACAATGTTACCATTCGAGTCGATAAGAGTTGGTTTGACATAAACAGTGTGGACTGCCATATTATTCCTCGTGAGAAGCTGACCAATCTAACTCGTGCAAAGCCGGATACATATTATATTGGCTTAAAATGCCTCTCGCAGAGTTAAGATCGAATTTAGTTTCCTCTTGGATACCATTCAGGATGGTGTATTGTGCCCTCATTTGGTAAGGACACAATGACAAATCGACAATGTTCATATTAAATAGAAAAGTTCGCGGGCTAGCCGACACAAATTCATGCAATTTGGTCGGAGATTGCAACAATTTTGTTGCTTTGACTGGACCAATTCCATTATATCCAGCGATATTATCTGATTTGTCACCCATTAAGCATTTTTGCAAAACAGGATTGACTGTTGGTTTTTCGTAAAATTCACCAGCTGGTTTAAGTTGGCGAGCATTGAGAAACCGAAATGGGATCTGTAATAAATCATGATCAGATGATAATACTACAATATCAGTTGGATGGAATAACGAGGTGAAAGCATAAACCAAATCATCTGCTTCAAGTTTGTCGCAGTAATATTGGCGGAATCCCAATACTGGTATCACTTTTTTCAAGACTTGCAAATTGATACCGATGGCCTCACCGATTTCGGGGTCGCTTTCTTTGCGATTTGCCTTATACGGTGGGTATAGTTTTCTACGCCAAGTTTCATTCCTTGGGCAGTCCCAAAAGACGTGGAAAGAAGTAGCATTGGCTGTTCTTATCGACTTTTGGATTATTCTAAAGAAAACCTCTACCGGGCTATCCTTCGATTTAACGAAGATCGCCCGGTAGAGGATATTCTTGCCATCAATTAATAGATGGGTTCCTGGAAGCATACTAATTCTTAAATCCTTCTAACATGCTTTCAATTTCGTTCATCACATCATCGCCACCACCACCTCCAGCCGGTGGCTGAACCGTTTCGACGACAGCCGCAGCAGGAGCAACCGGAGCAGGAGCAACCGGAGCAGGAGCAACCGGAGCAGGAGCAACCTGTTGAACTGGGGTGGCAGCGACTTGAGCCTGAGCAGCAGCTTGGGCAGCAGCGGCGACTTGAGCTTGAGCAGCAGCAAGAGCGGCCTGAGCAGCAGCCACAGGATCTGGAGTAGGAGCCACCGGAGCGGCCATTACTGGTTGAACAGGAACTACAGGAGCTACAGGAGCTACAGGTTGAACCGGAGCAGGAGCCACAGGAGCTACTGGTTGAACCGGAGCAGTAGCAGCCACAGGAGCAGCAGCGGTCACAGGAGTGGAGAAGCCGTCATCTTGAGCAACACCATGGATCAAATTCTGAGCAACACTATGGAGAGTCGTCAGATTTGGTTGCTCCAGTTTGGTGCTCAAATCGAATCGAGCAGCCATGATCTGCTGGATACCGGCTTGATCGGAGATAGCCATTGGGGCACCGCCGTTTGACAGGAAGCCAGAAGATTCATACGTATTGTTTTGACCCTTATACTTGCACGACAATTGGAACAAGAACGCAGCATTCTCGTCAAAAAACGCCCCATAAGCCTGAGGATCAAGCTTATCGCCGGGGCCGGTGCGTTCAAGGGCCGCGACCCAAATGTCAAAGCACGTTTTGGGTGCTTTGTAATACATCACACGACCTTCAAGATCGCTTGGGTTACCGTTACCAACCGGGAAATAGACATTAACGACGTGATAAGTCGCTGCCATCCAATCGCTGGAAATGACACGCTTAGCATCACGGTCTTCTCCCGCTTCCTTCATCAGATCGAAACCATGTTGACAGATCTCACAAGGCTCACCATTGCAAACGCGAGGGCAAGGCTGTGGAGGCCGACAAACACCAAAGTGAATACCGTATGGAATGAAAAATGTGTCCATCGAGTGGGAAGCTGGCCCAGTTCGAAGAGGATCATTTTCACCATAGGGCGGAAGGATGAAGAATCGATATTTCAATTCTTTTCCGGTTTCAGCCTTGGCGGGCTTAAATTCGTCAGGATCGTTCCGCTTACCAGACATCTGGGTACGGACTTTTTTCCTCATTGCATCAATGTCATAACTCATTGCTAACTCCCATTCGATTCAGAACGTTTCAGACTTGTTAAAGTACGACCAAGATCTGCCTTCATCTTGACGGCTTCGTGCATGTAGTATAGCTTGGCTGCGATCATATTAGCCTGAGCTAGCATACCTTCTGCACGATTAACACGCTCATCCTTTTCAACAAGAATCTTAATAGAGTCTTGGGCAAGACGTGTACCTTCCTTCATGGCTGCTTGGATAACCTCATCATGTGCAGTAGCTCTAGCCGTTTTGACTACACGTTCGAGGATATTGGTTCGATATTTGGCTTCCGCATAAACAGCGGTCCAAAATGCGAACTGAGATGGTATATCGTCGAGAGAACGCTCAACATTGTCATAATCTAAGCCGACATTGGCTGCGATATCGACTAAAATGGTGCGGTTTCGAGATACCAATTGATTGGTGTTGCACTGCGGACACTGAATAGTAGAAGTGTCAAAGACAATATGGCATGCAGGGCAAAAGTGTTCATACACAGAAGGGAGGACAACCTCAAACTTGAAAAGTCTGGAGTCCAAAATCTCTTGCGGCAATGTATCAAAAAACTTTTTGCTCATGGCTCAATCAACACGCTCATAACTCATTACTCAGTACATTTATTTTTGATCAGAACGCACAACACGAGCTTCTTTCCACTCTTTCCAACGTTTCCCGATTGACACTCTGTATGGGAAAACAAGATCTGTATTAAATACACCCTGAAATGGACGTAAAAACATCTTACCAACAGAATCAATAACATGCATGGCGACTTGCTTGTCGTTCGGCACAGACAAAACCAAACCATCGTGGATATCGGTCACTAAGTAATTAGGGAACATTCTCCTAACTCGCCACAATGAATTCTGCATTGCAGCAGCAACAGATCCCTGCAACACAGCATTGAAGACTGATCGCTCAGATCTATCAGTCTTAATAACGAATTCACGTCCAACAATATTATAAGAACTCTTTGATTCACGCAACCCGACCAAAGTCTTTTCTAACCACGCACACAATTTCGGAAATTCACCTTTAATAATCTGATCATTATAATCAAGGCTATTGATCGTCTTAAGAAGTAAAAGCTTGGCATCATCACGCATTTCATGGGCACTGCCAGACAAACGCTTGGATAAGAAAGTATAAGGATCACTATCCTCGAATGAATGTATGAGTGCTGGATCGCCAGATAAAATAGACGCGACACGAAAGTCAGCACAAATCCAGTCGAAATGAATTTGCAAACATTCATATGGTATAGTAGGTTGATAAATAGCGTCGGGTTCAGACCAACCTTGGACATTAAAGTCGAAACATTTAGACCGACCTGAATATGTATCCCAAGACCACTTCGGATTCATTTTGGTATAATTCAACATTAAACCAGTTCGTTCCAGACCAGCATAAACACTCTGAGCTTTAGCAAGAATGGTTTGATATGGGCGGTCAGGAGTGGTTTTGACCAGTTCAATGAGTTTTCGACACAGAATAGCGTCTTTGGTACTATCGCCAATAGTCTTTATAGAACTGAATGCATAATCACGGGCTTGGGTCTCACCATGCAATTCTTCCAGTTCAAAAACCCGTATCAAGTCGCCAATATTTGGGGACCTGAGATCACCCTGTGCGGCCCAGCTTAATAACTCAGCTGCACCGTCGAAACGCTTGAATGTCTCATTAAGAGTGCGACCACTTCCAGAGCGGAAGATTTCGAAAGATATCGTTTTGTTTGGATTTTCGTAATGAAAGAATGCTGGGCGACCTTTACTATCTATCGTCGCTACAGCATAACATTTCATTTGTCATCCGGCGATTTTGGTGCTATAAAGATCTTGGAATTAGCTTGGTGCTTTCCGCCGTCTTTCAATTGACGACGAATGTGGTCTGTTTCACCGGGCACTCTGTGTTTAGAATACGGATCTTGATTATCTAAATGATAAACGTGCATGTCTCGTTTAGCACCAGCTTTATCTTTCCAACCGTAACCACGAAGATAACCACGAATATTCACACCTAAGAATGATTTAGTACATTCCGTCCCTTGACAACGTGGACAAATAACAGCTTTTGCCAGTTCATCTACCGATGGCTCCATACCATGATAAGTCTCAAATAAAATCGACTCAGCGACTTCATCTTCATTCATTTCATGCAATTGTTCCTCAGTGTATTTCGAGGCACAATCATTGCACTGGTAGATGTAAACTGGCATAGCGATTTCGATCCAAAAGATTTACTGGACTTTAACTGAAGGTCCAGTTTTGGCGACATAAAAAACATTACGTTCTTGGTAAAGATTGACAACTTTACCCTCGTATGCTGAACCTTGTTCTTCGACCATCACAATTGCACCACCCTTCGGGTTGATAACAACGTTCTGACCAAGAACAAAATTGTTCTCGCATTTCGGTCCAACACCAACGATCACTCCAACATTGGACCATTCGCTGTTGCCCGGAAGAGCAATTGATGAAACACGTGGTGTCAACAAGACAGCAACATAATCATTGAAGACGCTGACTTCTGGTAGAACTGTACAATCAGCAACTGGTTCCGACACAAGATTTGACTTCTCAAGAGAAGCACGAGCATCAGAACTAGGATTTCCAGCGTTCTTGCTCTCATGATCTTCAAGAGCTTGAGACTTGGGCATTGCCATTAAGATTATTCCTTTTTGACGGGTGATGGACTATAGTATTTAATCTTGCACTTGCGATTCGGAACTACAATATTGTCTCCGACTTTGATCTTGTGCCCTGATCCGTCATTATCTACAACGAAAGGACCTCTTTTGATTGTTTCGATGATCGTCTCAGACGCTTCGATCTCAATTTCGATTTTCAGTTTCATGTTACGTGTTAACCTCTCGCACCTTCATAGTATTGTAATTGACTTCGCAAGTTATTGTTTTGCCTTTAGGGCCGTTTCGATTCTTTGCGATAACGAATCGGAAACGAGGTGGACTAGCTTCGCGTTCTTCAGCAGTTTGATTGATAGAAATGATATAATCCATCGAGAATTGTTTGGCATAAGATTCCGCAGTATCCTTTAAGCCAATCTCATGACCATCATTACCAGCTGAGCGATTCGTTTGAGTCGCAGTGAACACCAAGACGTTCTCATTTTTAGCAAAACCACGTACTTCATTCGCCACAGCCTTTTGACGACTATAATCATCCCGATTGGCATATTTGTTACGACTAACCATAAGATCGAGGTAGTCCAAAATAACAACATCAGGATGCCAACCGTGAGAACGACGAAGATTGTCTAATAAATGATATAAATGGTCGACACTACATTCTTCAGGAGGCAATTCCGAAATGAAGATACGACCATCATACGTGGTCTTCATAAAATCAATCTTTGAAGACACTTCATCTTGGCGACTAATAAGCTTATCCATCGGGATATTCTCGCCCATCACACCCATACAACGCATAGCTGTCTTAATATAATCAAGCTCGAATGTGACAAGTAACACATCCTGGCCGATTCGACCACCAGATCCAGGACCTTGCCAAGAAGTGATCGCATTGTTGCAAAGAACAATAGACTTACCAACATTAGTTGGAGCGAGCCAACATAACACCTCTTTCGGCCCCGGACCGCCTTCATTGAGAAATCCGTCAAGACGCGGAAATCCAGTGGTACGATGTTCAAGCACGGACGGATTAAAAAGAATTTCGTAATTATCAAGAAGCCACAGGCCCTGAACCTGCAAATCAGTGATCCTATGAGCTTCCTGGATAATCTTCTCAATTGCATCAAAATCATTATTCTGATAAGCGAGCATCGCCTCATCGGAATAGATCAAACCAAATGCACGTTTCCTAGCCCATTCGACCATTTTATCCCGAAGAATCGGAACATCACGAGGATTGGATTTCGCGTCGACCAGTTCAAGAACAGGTTCGTATGGATCGTCTTGTGTGAGGTGTTGAAGTACAAAATCGCGGAGCAAACCACGAGTTGGTACAACCTGGTGCTTCTCCAAATGATTCAGGATAATAGCAATAATATACTTGGCTTCGGGAGCTTCGAACAAGTCTGGTGTTAAAAATCGACCGATTGATAAGAATAAATCAGGATGGTCTAAAGCGAGTGGGATCAGAGACTTTTCAACGTACTTCCCAAATTCGCTTTCGGTTGGTTGAGACTCCGTAAGGAATTTAGAAGTATCTTCGTACATTGTTTATGGTCCTGATGTTCCTGATGTTCCTGATGTTCCTGATGTTCCTGATGTTCCTGATGTACCAGGCGGAATGGTACCCGTTGTACCAACGGTTCCACAATACGACGCCAATCGGGTCTGTATAACATTAAGCTGGTTTAAATGATAAGCCTCGGCTAAAGTCAAGGCTTGGCATAAATCGATGAATTCGCATTCTTCGAAAGTAATTATAGCCCCATTCACTAAGCTGCGACACTCGCCGTAATGGGGAGCATGGACAGGGAGGTTGGGCCTAGTCAGAATTGTATAGACCCAACCATCTCTTCCTCGGCTCACACCATGAATGGTGTGGGCCTCTAGGAATCCGACTGCGGCAGATTCTCGGAGGTAGACGGTGTTACCTCGTTCGTAGAGGGGAGCTGTGTATGGCATTGTGCTGATCCAGTAACCACATGACGATAAAGTTGCTGGAATAAATTTGGGTCTACGGACAATGTAGCAGCCGAAGCAGCCAGCCCATTGCCCAATGATATGTCACCATATTTCAAGTGACTACCAGCCGTCGTAACAATCTTCTTGGCTTTAGCAGATTCGATGAGACTGGAATAAGGATCAACACCAGAAATTGGATATTCTGGAAGGCCAAAAGTGATGTTGTAATGAGCCACAGTAAAAGGCGGAGCGACTTTATTCTTCTTGAATGTCACTTTGGTTTCATTACCAACAATGGTATCACCGACCTTGAATGAACCTGTGCGACGAATGTCCATGCGAACAGAAGCATAGAATTTCAGAGCACGACCACCTGGAGTTGTTTCAGGCGAGTTATGAACAATGACACCTAGAGGATTCCCGCCAGCCATGTAATTATAATTGTCTTCCACAGAAATGTCATATTTGCCTTTTTGTTTCATCTGTCTCATACTAGCATATCTGATTCCGGTTATTTCAACATCAGCGGTTGTGAATTCTGTGTCTCGAAGTAATTCAAATTCAGAATACTGTCCGCGTTTGTGAACTGGTAGCTTCCTATCCATACAAACTGGAACAAAAACACAAATATTCCCTGCGATATGTTCTGAGACAGACGCATCAAATGTGACCTTACCACCTTTCGACATATGGTGATATAATCCAAATTCATCCAACGCATTACTAATTTCGTCGAGTTTATCAAAATTTCCACGGAATCTCTTTATGGATAATTGATAACGCCCTCTTTCATAGACGGCATCATCCATAATCCAAATTGCAAATCCAAGCCACGAAAAATCATTTAATAAAAGCATCGGGTCACGATTTGGATATAAATCTTTCAACTTTGCGAATTCTTGAAATACATCAGAAGAGAAAAAACTACCAGATGAACATTTGTATTGAGTCATTTGCAAAAACTCATTGATTTTTTCCGATTTCCATTTCATGTAGTCAGTATCGATATTATCCCTGATTTTTAAAGAAGCTCCTAATCTTTTTGGGTTTTTGGAGATATGGGAATCACCAGACAAAACACCAGACAAAAATTGACCAAGAGAACCATTTAATTTCCCAGTGGAATCATTAACCACAAAACATTCTTGTTTCGTTGTTAGTTTATCGCCAACATCCAACGTATCCATTCGCACAAATTCGCCACGATGCAACACTTCATGATTGGGCGTCACGGTAATCTGCATGGAACCATTTTTAGTGCCTGGCCCACGTAATGAAACATGCAAGTAATCGTCTGGAGATTCAACATCACCATTGTAATGCCAATCAGTGATTTTCTTTGGTTCGAACTCTTTTGTCTTTTCGTTAAAAGACCAAACTTCGCCTTCGACTTTTTCATCACAAACTTGTCTGATAGGCAAGATCCGACCATCAACGAACGGAATAAGTGTATCCGCATGCAAGCACCCGAACATAACTCCAATTTTCTCACGAATTTGATTCACGCACATCAATGTACAATTATTGTCAGATACAATCCCCTTCAACTTTCGGAATGCCTGACTATTCATTCGAGCTTGGGCTCCAATGGCATTACTATCTTCTAGCGTTCCTTCGATTTCAGCTTTCGGAGCCATTGCAGCAACAGAGTCGAGAATGATCAATTCTACTTTCCCAGATTTCGCGATCATTTCGACAATATCATAAGCTTGTTCGCCATAGTCGGGTTGAGCGAAGATCAATTCATTGACATCAAGTCCGATAGCTTGTGCCCATTTAGGATCAAAAGCATGTTCAACATCAACAAAAGCTACTCGGCCTTTACGTTGACCGATCACAACCCCTTTATCGTCCTTAATATCGAACATTGTGTTTTGGAATGCGGCTCCGATTTTGAGACATGTGGTCGTCTTACCACTTGATTCAGGGCCATAAATTTCAATGATTCGACCACGGGGAATTCCTTTACACCCAATTGCTTCATCGATGCTAATCACACCGGTTGGAACAACATCGACTTCGACGATCGCCTTATCGCCCGCAAATCGGACAGTTCCTTCGCCATACTTCTTCTCAAAATGGTTTTTGAGATCAGACAAATCTTCAATTGCTAAATTACTCGATTTAGTTTTAGCCACCAACTTCATCCCCTATATCAGAGTCAATACCGGTATCCATTTTCACATCCATAGTGAAATGGCCAAAAACTTCAACAGCATCAGGTTTAACACGTAGGATACGTGCTCCACGTGATAAAACAATAAACTCGTCGTGGCTAGATACTACAGACCATCTACCACTAGAGTCGAAACCTCCCTTTTGGCCAAGAACACCAGCGGGATTGGTTATTATTACAATGTCGAAAGCACGGATATTCTTCATTTCAAAAATAATCTTGCACCAAAAGTATTGGAAACCATAACATGAACAGCCAAGACCGATCAATTGTTGAAGAAATTCGTTCTTATCTAGGGCTCGATACACATGATAGGAAGGATGAGCAACGCCTAGCCCTTGGGTCTGAGCACATTCGTAGTTATATAGAAGATGCGTACCGTCTGAAAGCCGCAAAATTCCCTCACCACGACGCAATCGTAACAGCTTTCACTAAAACCCATCACAACATGTACCTTGATGACCCGGCCTTCTCTACTACTTTTAAGAAAGAGATGACTGCACGTGGAATGGCCAAACCAGAAATCGAAGACGCCCTCGATGCAGTAGATTCTGTCTTAGACAAAGTGTTCAAAGAATTCGGTTCAAAGCAAGAAAAAGATGGCGGAATTCACCCAAAATGGGATGAAATCGAAGAAGTCAGCAAACCAGAACAGCCTGACAACGGCGAATTAATCACCAAAAACGAATTAAAACAACCAAAAGCCAACCTAGAAAGCGATTTACCAATTAATCGCGGTGGCACACCAAAAAGACAACCGCCAGTAATGGAATCGGTGGTCCAAGAGGGTCGTGGACACAAAGGCACCTACGATGTAAGATACGATATAGAATTACCACAAGGTGATATCTATGTCGAAGCACGGCTAACATTTGTAGCTTACGAACTCGTCAGAGCTACTTATGACTCACCAGAAGAAGGTGGTGAAATAGAAATGCAAGATTTCAAGATAACGAACATCGAATCAGACGGAGTAACAATTACTCCGGAAATTCAGGAATTCGTCAGAAGAGATCTAGCAGACAAAATCGAAAGTGGCCACTTTGACGAAGAAATTGGTGAATATCTCTACGAAAAACATCAATCAGACGAACAAGACTACTACGATCATAAACGCCGATCGATGCGTGAAGACTATTAACGTCTAACCATCACTTCAGCGGCACCTTTACACTTCGGGCAGGGTTGACCATTAACCCGCCCAGTAGGTGTCTTAGTCTTCGGATCAACACAAAGCTTACACGGACGAAATTCAACTCCATAAGAATCCTTGTAAGAAGGTCCACCAGACTTATCGGCCTTCTGTCTTTCCCACTGCTGATTGAAATTCTTCTCACTTTCGGTATCGATAACAACGGTAGTTTCACCCGTCTCATCGATAATTCTTTCCGGAAGAACCAATTGGCGACCATGCGGAGTTTGAATCAATGATTTCTTTTCAAGCTTCTCCCCCGGAGCCACTGCCACAGATTCTTGAATAGGACGGGCATTCGAAGCAGAGGGTGTGGCGATGGAAGCCACTCCCGAGGCTTCCTCTTCGCTTTCCTGAAATTCTGGGGTTTTGCTGGGTATTGGCTGCATCGTCATTTGCGGAACACCACCGGAAGGACGGGAAACCACAGGAACAGGTGTAGACGCAACAGGGGTCGGAGCCCCCAACGACATCATCCCACCCTTAGTAATCGCTTCTTCTAAGTCAAAACCAAATGTCTCAGCCAAGCTTTGAGCTTGTTCGACCAAAGTTTCAACAGCCTGCGTCACTTCCACCAATGTTCTAGTCAACTCATTATCGCTGACATGGACAGTCACCGGACCAAGACCACAATTAACAATAACCGAAGTATTCACATTTTCGGTTGTTTTACTGAACAAACACTTTTTAGCCATAATGGTACACCATGTCAGACGCGATAATTGTAAAAATCGATTTGGCCACGCCTCCTGAAGAATACATCAAGAGACATCTTGGTAAACAGTCTGCAGAAACCAAACAGCGAATCGAACAAGTAATTCATGAGAAAAAATTGGTCGATAAGGCCAAAAACTCACTGCAGGAAAAAACACGTCAAAAGACTCAGGAAATCGACAATCTATTTACTCACCTACATGCACAAGGTGAGGTCGGTCTCACAAAAGAAGAAGTATTAGCCACAATGATCAAGATCGGAGCAGCAAAAAGCTCATCCGGGGTAACCTTAAAGCTCAAGGCTATGGTGGCAAGCAACTTGGTCGGGTATGAACTCAAAACGACCAAAGACAAATACATGATCGTCAAAGCCGAAATTACAACTTAGTAGCTGACGAAAATTGCATGTAATCTGCAGGGGTGTCGATACTTCGAAGATATGAATCAAGGACAGTCACCTTCATGTCGACACCCTGCATCATCCAATTAAGCTGCTCAAGATCTTCAGCCTTAGCCATGTGATCAACGCTCTTGGTAATCAAATGCATATACCGATCAATCACAGGCTTAGTAAAAACATAAACCCCAATATGCTTATGATAAGGCCCGGTAAAAGGAATCGGTAAACGACTAAAATACAATACTCTTTTAGTATGATCGAAAACAGCTTTGACGTTTTGAGCACACTGGGCTTGAAGACTACCCATAGGACAAACTAATGTGTGAATCATTTCAGCCGGATCACATATTATAGATGCCAAGAAATGATTTAGATGAAGCGAAGTTAGATCTGGACAATCAGCTTGAATCACCACAAAAGGTGAAGACTCGCTATAGCGTTCGCGGTAATTAAAGACTCGATCAGTACCACATTTACCGCTAGTATTAGTCACACATGATACTTTAGTATAATCGACTTTAGCGACTTCATCCGCGATCTCTTGATTATCAGTCAAAATAATGACTTCGCTAACATAATCACAACGAGCCGCATTCCTTACAACAATATTGATCAAAGACTCATTGTTGATTGTGGTGAGTACCTTACGTGGGAAACGGACTGATCCCAATCTAGCTGGTATGTAAGCAATCATACAATTTCACCTTCCGCAATTTTCAAAAGTCTGTGTAAAGAGCTGGACACATCCATAGCAGCGTCCCATTGAGCTGCCATTCCTAATGGGATGATACCATAAGGATGTAACCAATTGGTTTCACAAATTGCACCAGCTGGTAAACATTTCGGGTAATAGAAACCAGAAATGAGATCAAAATCAGCAATATAGGGAGACAAATAGAGACCAGGACTATCGATGCGATCAAGAAAGAAAAAGACATATTGATTTTCTTTGACTTGAACAGATTTGAAAAATTGGATTTGCGGATCTACAATAAACATCTGGTTTCGACCTTCGAAATCCAAATGAGTGGTCTCTACAAGCACCACACTCACATCGACAGAATCAAGCGGTAATTGATAATTCAACAATCCACAAAGATCATCCAATGGAATCGTTGAAATACATCGATCATATTCTAAAATCTCACCATTTTTGAAGCGGATTTCGTGAGGGCGGATCGATTCAATATTAGAAATGTTACGAGATGCGAGAAGTTCCGGATAATACCGATCATAAAGAGCAGTATAAAGTTGATTGACTCTCGTCCCATAAACATCGAATTGCATACGATGACGATAAACAAGTTCTAAATGAGCAGGCGTCTTAAATCCAAAGATTTTAGCAAGCCAGAACGAACAATGTTCTTTGTCAAAACCATCGACCAATTCACCTTGCACCGACCAACAACATTTATAATTATACTTGGTCGTATCAATATTCAAAGCTTTTAGTTGATTCTCTAGAGGTCGCAGAAGCGGGCTTGCTAAGATGAAGTTATCGGCTGAAGCCGGATTAACTCCATAAAATCTGCTAGGTCCGGCACTGATAATTTTATAATCAGAACCTAAAATGTGTCGGGCAAGAAAGGCATTTAAGCCAGAACCAAGAATTATGTTCATTGATCAAAATCTTCTGATTGGGTAGGCGTATTGTCCATCAATTCGCCCATTATATCGAATACGTCACCGCCAGAACCAGATGTATCTAGCATTCGACCCAATTCAGTGTCGATCTTCTGCGTCAACTTCTTCCATTGATGTCGTTTTCGAATAAATTGGCCAAGGCCCCCACTTCTCCGTTCGACCATACTGTTTTCGATTGGTTCATCTGATTTGACCCCATCATCAGAAAACATGGCATCAAGATTGCTTAATGCTGTAGGATTGACTTGAAATAAAGTCAACGTCTCGGAAGAGATCGGATCACGGAAAGGATATGTCGGAGGCGGGGCAATTAGAATATAGGGTTCACAAGAGTCGCAGTATACCGAAATTGGTTTAGTAAGGTCAGCATCGCTAGGTATGTGTTGTTCGATTAATCCACTACACATGGGACATGTAGTCATTCCCATCGTGGGACGGATAAATTCGCCATTAGAACGACGATATTCTTTATCATAATCGTCATCATTAAATTGAACAGGGCGTAGAGTCACAAAGTTTCCCTTGATAACCCCAGAAACCATTGCGAATGGATTGCTCATTTTGTGCTTGTCTCCCACGAGCCCGCAGAAGGCGGTAAAGGCTTGGGCTCGAATTCAGATTTTAAATCAGTGCAGATCAAAAAAGACAGATGGTTGGCATCGGTCGTTACATTTTTCGTCTCAAGATTAACATCAATCAAGGTGATAAATACTAAAATAGCTGGGCCATCTGGAATTGGCTGACCAGTTAGTTCGCAATCGGCTTTGCCGCGTCGTTTGTGAGATTGTAATTTCGCATTAGCATCAATAATACGACTGGCGAACTTGTTATAGCAATTGCCACATAAGTCCAAAGATAGCAACCGATTCGACCGGTTCGCTTTCAAAGTAGATGGAGCCATCCCGCGAAATACTTGAACAGGATTAAGATCACAACTGTAATATTGGAATTTGGTTTTAAGAACCATGTGACAAAGATCACAACGAACACCGTCTCTTGATTCAAGTTGAGCCATTAGTCTTTTCGATTCAACGGGATGATTACGTTGTCTTTGAGCATAGTGAAAGATTTACGTTTAGGTTGATAACCGACTGGAATCATAACCGCGACACCCTTTCTTAATAGAGCAGGATTAATGCGATCAAGATTGTTGCTCCAAATGAAGACTGTTGTGGTTTGTCTTCCATCAGCAACATTTAAACGACAATATGGGTCACCTTTTTGTGTCGCACCACGATTGACCTCGACGATAATACATTCGAGAAATGCTGGTTTATTGACCATACAATCTTCAATACAACCGTCAATATCTCTATTTGCTCTCGTATCGTACATCAACAATGGATTGGACAAATGATAACCAAGATACTCGTCTTCGAATGTAATAATCTCGGCGATTTTATAATCTTCGAACATTTCGCAGAATGTGGACAAATCATGCTTATCCGCAGGCATCCATTCAGTCACCTTTTTAGGATAATTCTGCTCTTTTTTCTTAGGATATAATTCGCGATAAGCATCAACTTGCCGATCACGTTCGTCCTCGATCTTTTCAGGTGTCCAACCACTAGCTTGCAATAGCTTTGGGTATAATTCACGACGTTCAGCCGTGCTCAATTTCTTATGCGTGTATGAATAGTAATACCACAATGCACGACTATTAGAATGTCCTGGTATTTTCTCAAACGCACCAAGCCGAATCAATCGTTCGACCAAAGTCTTACCAGCATTAGTTTTCGCAACAAAATCATCGAGCGATTCGAAATGTGCGTCCATTTCTGCAACGGCACGATCTGATTCTCCGATACCCTTAATCGACAGCATACCAACAGAAACAACATTCCCAATCACACTAAAGTTCGGGCTCAGGTTGTTGATATCTACTGGGATAATATCGAATTTTTCATAACCTTCCGCTGGTGGTCGACCAATATTTGTAATATCAGTAGGTCTCCATCCTTCAGCCCGAGCCATCGAAATATAACGTGGAGCTTTCTTCGGATCACAGGTACTAAGAACAGATGCGATCCACTCGGGGAAAAAGTGGGCCTTGAACCATGTGCAACGATATGCAATAATAGCGGCGTATGCAACACCGTGACTACGATTGAAAGCGTAACGTCCAAACGTCTCTAAAACTGACCAATAATCATTTGCAAAATCTGCACCAAGAGTTTTTGTGGCACCACGCACCCATTTTTCCTTAATTGCTGGAAGTTTGTGAATCTTCTTTTTAGCAATATCCTTACGAGCCGCTTGAGCTTCTGTGGCCGAAAAGCCAGCCAGCCGTTGCCATAGAGCAGTTAATTGCTCTTGATAACACTGTTTAAGATATACACCATTTGCGATTACACTATGATCATTCTTTACAGATAAATTCCAAAAATACTGACCAGTGACTCTATCAATACGAGTCACTTTAACATAATTCAAATCTCCTGTTGATACTCCAATTTTATCAGCGACATTCTTCGAAATTAACGAAGAATTGTTTCTGAAATGGCTTCTAGCAATACCATAAACACAAGCAAACTTTCGTTGCGACAAACCAGAATCTTTAAACAATCGATGGAATTCATATTTAGAAACGTAATATGAGTGTGAGCCGCTGGTTAAAGATTTATTAAATGATTTAAATAATAATTTATCATTAATCGCAGATTCTAATTCTTTGGTGTCCCATATATAGATTCTATGATGTTCGGAAAAATGTGTTCCAATACCCAAAGAGGTACAAAGACATCTAATATCATCCAACAAATCATCATTAATAGACGATACATAGCAAGATTCATCGTTCTCAGAAAGATGGCCATCCGATTCTATTAAACCAGCTAAAAAATATTGTCTAATCTGTCTTGAAGCGGATAGTATTTGATGTGGAATTCTCTTGTGATAAACCGAACATCGTAGACCAAGATAGTCAATGGTGTCAATGAATTTTGACTTCCAAGGATTTTTTGAAGAACCGGTAACATCAATACCTAACTCTCTAATCCTCTTATAGGTCCACCACGCACTTTTCCCGATAAATTCAGAAATATCTTGACCAGAGTAAGATGAATAAGCTTCTTGCCACCAATCCATGTTATCAACAAAGGTTCTGATGTCAAAATTTTTCTCTTTCTTGACACCTGTAGACAACTGTAGATACCATGATCTACAATGCCAATATTTATGAATATTAATAGGCTTAAACGACTTTGAAATAAAATCTTCTAAGATATTAGTGATATTTGGGTCGTTGCCACAGCATATTGAAACACCAGACCCAGACAATGAACCATCACCAACCAAGAATCCTATTAAATAAGCAGCATCCTCTGGGTCACCAAGCCAATCAACGCAATTTTCAAATTTTTTATCAACATCAACCGATAGTGATTTTGGTACGCCGAGCAAGTCCCCAACTCGCAAATCACAAGCGTCCAATACACCATCATATGTGGGAACATCATGATTGTCGGTAACAATGAATTTATAACCGTTGCTTAAAGTGATACAAAGACCATCGCCGAAATATGTCGGACCACAACATTCAACCTCATTAATATTAATATTTCTGTCTTCGTCTACAGAAAATACTGTGTCTCCCGCTTTAATATCAGTAATGTAGCATTCTTGACCATTGCTTTTGGTAATCTTAGTTGTCTCGTGGAAACATACGTGTCCGTAAGTCGTCTTAAGAATATCGTACATAATCGGAGAACGAGATTTTAATTCTTCTTTCCATGACTGAGATGGATCATCGCGATTCGCCAAAATTTTTGGAATAGATTGCATTGGACCAGGATGGCCAAGAGCATTGAGCAATGTCAATTGGTGTGGATCACTAACACCGTCACCTTCGGATGCATCGGCCAAAATCGATTTAGCCAGAGACGTATCGAATTGAAAGATCGTGTCAGTACGTTGGGTATTAATAAGCTTGTAAGTATGAGAATCATTATATCTGATCTCATGTTCAACACCATCCGGACCATAAAACTTGCCACAATAATCAGCTTCGGGATCTACTTCATCTAGACCTGACAATTCATAACAACCACCATAACCTTCGATTTCTTGTGGAATACCAAAAGAAATACCGCGATTAACCCTAATCATGCGGCAACAATCGTAAATATACTCAAGAGTCTTGAGTCCAAGAATGTCCCACTTGATATATCCGCATTTCGACAATTGTTGATTACTGCCTTCGGACCACATGGACACCCATGGGCCGTCTGCTTTGTTCTTGCCTAATGGGATATTACCGAGCAATTTAGAATTGGCAATAATCAGAGCACCAGCGTGCATACCCATGTTGCGGATTCGACCGACCATTTTGGCGGCATATGCAATCACAGATGGATATTGAATCGCGAACTTGTTCAGTTCTTCATTTTCTTTGAGTAATCGCTCAAGAGTAGGAGCATCAGTGATTTCACTACCACATTTGGGACATTGATATTTGTAATGCTTATGTCCGCATTCTTTGTGTTCACCAGCATCATTGGTAATAATGCCTTTGCATGTAGCGAAACCACCCGGTTTTAGGTTATCGAGATCTTCAGGTAGATTGGACGTAAGCTTTTCAGCCTCTTTCCGATGCATGTACCCTAAAGCGGTGGCCGCGTCTTGAATAGCCATTTTGAATTTGTATGTCTGCCATGTGCCTACACTACAAACTTGCAAATCACTTAATGAATCGCCATCACCATAGCGACGAATAGCATAATCCTTGATTGGATCACGAGCTGCTGGGAGACAATCAATGTCGATATCCGGAACATCGGAATCTTTAAGGAAATCATGGGGAGGTTCGCCATGTTCTTCAACATAAGCGGCAACTTCATCATAGCTTGTACTGACCAGACATGGTGACGTCCGAAGGGTCATCGGATCTGTCATATCAGTCAACATTTGTAGAACCCACGGGATCAGCAAATTGTTGGGATTCGAATCGAATTTTGCATCAGTAGCAATATATTCGAGCCACAAACCATTAAGACCCTGTTTGTTAAGCTCGTATAATTCGAATTCAATGCGTTTTTGATAGTCTTGAGGCAAATGAGACGAAGAGGTCCTGACCAATTCTTCGAATTCTGCCCATGTTTCTATCTTATTTGCGAGACTTGTAGTCATCAACGCGATCCGGGTGAATTGAGTTGACGTGGTTTGACAAACCAAACGCCTTTTTGAATTCTTTCTGACAATAAGGACAGATTAATTTACCGTCCTTATTTTGAACAATACTGTCCGAATCATCAGACGTTATAACATTCTCGACCGAGACAACAGGGGCATCAGAGCTGGTTGTTTCGAGATCATTGTTTTCATCGCTAACCTCGCCATCGTCGCTGGTCTCGTCATCATTTACTACATCGACCGATGTACTCACAACATCACCAACATCGACAGATGGACCGGATGATTTACCAAGATTTCGCAAGGAAGCTGGTAATAATACCCAAGGCCCTTCGGCGACAGTATGACGACCTTCGATTTTGAACGAACTATAATAAATAAGGAGTCCATGATCATTAGCTTGAGACACAAGCTCTCTAAGGTGCTTTTTAGAAAAAGCACGGCGGAATCCGATGATTTTGGCAGGTGGTTCAACCAAAACATAAACAAAATCATTGGGTTCAATATCGTTTAGGGAACCGCTGAGATTAGCTTTATGCTTGCCATCATGAGATTCATAGAAGACGGAGGGAGGCAAGTTTTTGATCATGATTTCATCCACAATAGCTCGTTCGTCAGAGTCAGCAAGTATTTGACATTCAGCCGCCAAAATCTGTTCGACTGAAACGTCACAGACGCAATATTCAATACGCTGAAATCTAGCTCGCCAATCTGTAAGGACTTTATCAGCATTGCGATCCAATGGTGGACTAATCAATAAAAGCTCATGGCGATAAGAACCGGTGGTAGCGGCTAGAGCGAGCAGTTCGCCACGGCCACCTGGTGGGAGAACTTCGGCGGAGCCAAACCATCGGGACATGAATAACATGGCGTATTCGCCTTCATTCATTTCTCGCTGCACTTGGAGAGTACAGTATAATTGGCCATTGATAATTGCGTCTTTGTATTGTATTCTAATCATGTTGAAACCGGTTTAGGCATAGAAGCATTGAGACGATATCCACCACGAGCCTCAGACAAGAATCGGTCGAAAGACAAATCCCATTTCAATGGGTCGATGGATGACAATCCAAGCAAATAACAAACTAAGCTGCCACCAGCACTACCTCGGGGGCCGAAAATCCAGCCCCTGGATTTCCCGTACATAATTAAATCTTGAGTGATCAAGAAATAACTTGCGAACCCTTTTGAGATAAACCGTGTTAATTCGATAGTTGCTTGTGTGGTATACGTTACCTCACGACCGTCAATAATGAATTTACGATCAATTTTGTCCAAGCCTTTGGTTCGCAAAGCCTTAAAGACGATCTCAGTCAATTTAGTCGCATCATCAGTAATCCTAGGGAATTTAGGATTACCATCAAGCTCAACTTTCTCACATTTATCAACAATCTCAAGAGTGGTATCACACATTGCTTCGAATTGGCTACCACTAACCTTTTCGCAATAACGATTATTGTTAAAATAAGCCCAAAGTTCAGCCCTGGTCTTAAAAAACTGTTCATCGCTATTCACATGAAACAAATCAGGGGAATCAACAGTAGTCCCCTGAGCCGTTGCCATCATGATCTTTTGAATTTGAAAGTCTTTACGTTGAATATAGTGCGAGTCGTTCGCAAGCACCAGCTTCAATTTAAAGAAATCAGCTAAACCCACTAAATCCCAAAACACCTCATGATCGTCTTCGATCCCAGGCATTTGAAGCTCAATATAATAATCCTCGCCGAAGACATCCTTGAATTTCTTTACATAATTAGCCGCTGCAATAAATCGTTCTTTTCGAGTAGTCTCAACGATAATATTGCCTTCTTTGTCTACGAGCTGCTTATATCTCAATTCATGGGCGACTGGACCATTTAAGCATCCACTTAAGATAATAAGACCTTCGCGATATTTACACAATTTATCGAACCAGATGCGGTTCATTTTGCGGCTTCCAGCACCGAACAAACCATCATCATATGCTTCAGTGGTCAACTTAAGAAGATTATGTAATCCGATCTCATTCTTACACAATACAGTAAGGTGACGATTACGATTGATACGAGTCGCAAGTTCAAAATTCTCGACACGCCATGCCTGACTCTTCATTTTAATGCCCTGCTCGACCAACTTCTGTCGCTGAGGCTCGAAGTCGTTGAAATAAATCTCACAATTATGACAAGCAACTCCAACATTATAGGAATTGTCATCTTTTACTTGAGCATTATAAACAAGGCCGTCGTATTCCAACTTGTCGATATCATAGACAGGCAAATAGATAAAATCGTCATCTAGATCATAATAAAAATGCCCGGATTCTCTTCGACGAATACAATAACCAATATTATCAGAATTATTGTTTGGGATTTCTGAAACAGCGGAATATTGACCAATCGCAGACAATAAGACTCTGGCCTGCCAAACTAAAGTTCTATTACATAGTTTCAAATAACTCTGATCTTTACAAACTTTAGCATCCCCATCGAAGAGGCCATCTAATAACCATTTTGATTGATCTCTTGACAATCCAAGCAACCAATCTGATGGTATAGATTTTCGATCGAAATATTCTCCGAACAAATTGACAAATAAGCGACCAAAATAGACTGAGTAAACAGAAACATCTAAAGCTTCTCTGGGTGTTTTTTCGCCATCGCCATTTCTAAATGCGTGAGATGTTTTAATACCAAATTGTGCAAAATATTCTGTTATTCTCTCGCAAAAATGGAACTCGTCAGAACTGAGATGAAAATGTAAACCATTTTTCTCAGTTCCTTCTGCTAACCATAGACCCATTATCCATAGAAGTTCCTCATCAAGCTCAAGTTTCCGAGGCAAATTGACAGAATATTCATTACGATATTTCCCGTGATACTTCACAGATCTAATAATATCGCCCTCGAAAGTCAAATCATGATTTTCGAGGAAACAATTAGAATCGACAGGAACATTATCAATTCCAGAGCCATTTGGCCTAGGGACACACAAATAAAAACGATATCGCCTTTTGTTGTCTCTATTTTTACTCTTTTTGGTATCATACGTCCGGTGGTATTTCTCCCTAAATAGCTCACCAGCCTTATACCATCCTACCGTTATATCATCCTCCCAAACACCTTTTTTGATCTTTCTACGCTTGACTTCTCTAACTAAAAAAGGATGTTCAGATGTGCAAGTTATGTCCTCAACACCCCAAGATTTTAATACAACCATGTCGCCTTTAAAGGCTCTAGATTGCAAATTCAATACTGGTTGGAAACCATTCTTGTGAGTCAATAAGCGATGGCCATCAACAAGATCCTCGATATCCACTACGCCAGAATCTGTCAAAACAGGCTGTAGAGGCAAGAAACACCCTGGTATCGCCTTGAGCCCATGTTCCTTGAATTTGAAGTAGAAATCGGGCAACGAACCCATATGACCATGTTCGGTGAGAGCCATACCAGACCAGCCACGTTCTACGCATTTCTCAGCATACTCATCAATAGTTGCTACACCGTCAAGAGCACTATAAATCGAATGACTGTGAAGATGAGCAAAACCAGAGGGTCCTATATACTCACTCGGTTCTGGCATTGGTTCGTAATCCCACTATTTTGTCGATATTTTGTATCAGATGTGGCACATCTGTGTCCTCAAGATCTAAAACGTTGAGGAGTTCATCAGTAGGATCAAATGTTACAGGTTCCATGTCTTGTATAATTGTGAATATTTTGTCACGATATTCTTTGTCACCTTCAAATGCAGCACGAGGAATATATCGATCAAGGGTCATACGCGAAGCACGAGCCGTTTTCGAACGAATTTGTTCGTTCGAAACAATTTTAGCCACCATGTCCTTGATAACATCAAATGGGCGAAGCTCGACCCAAAAAAGCTGAACAATGCGTTTGGCAAGTTCAGGATTCATCATCGATTGAGCCAATTTCTCAGCAAAGTGCTTGAAATGACGCTTTGATTTAATAGAGTATCCAGCATTAAACCCATTCTCATACGCAGTCATGCTGGCTTTAAGCACGGCGAGAGTAGCTTCACCACGAGTGACCTCGGGAAGCCAGTATTCTGGAACTATAATATTTTGTTTGTTAAACTCAGAATCATAGACCAGAACATCAAAATGGTTATCAAGATCGACATAATAAATAGAGTTGCCGATCTTGATAACGGCTACTTGATCTTTTGAACACAACAGTTCGAATTTTGCCATTAAAACATTGTCGAAGCTTTTAAACAGCCTCGGGCCACTGTTAAGAGAGGATCTTTAGTCAGAATGACTTTATTGACCTCGAATGGAACTTCGAGTTCAGACATTAACTTAATAACACGATCAGTAAATCCAGCTGGGCTCGCTGTACCACCAGCCATGTAGATGTTCACGCCTTCTTCGATCCGGGCTTCATTTTCATTTTCTACAAATCCATTAACAATGCCTTCCATAACATTGTTAATCAGGATCTCATAATGAAGCACAATATCCATACCCAACCTATCTGTGGGTTCTTTACCTGGGGTCAGGTCGACGGACATTTTGCGTTTTGAAACTGTCGTTGGAGTTTCTTTCGATTTTTTACGATTATCAGGATTAAATCCATGACGAACGGCTGTTTCATTATCGATCCAGTCACCAGAACCGACCCAGCAAAAACTGAATATTTCAAGACCATACTTGACATAACTGACAGTAACAGTGCCAGCACCCCAACTAATACCGATTCCTGTTCCATCCTCTGATGAGTCAAGCACGATAGCATGAGATTCTTTGATTGTATCTTTTTGGATCTTAGCCTTGGTGGGATAATTATTCAGAATAATTTCTACCACTCTAGTGTGATAATCAAGATTGATGTCTTTGTTGATTGCAGGAGCCGTGGTGCAATAACATAGTTTGAGATCTTTGGCAAATACGCCGACTTCATCTTCAGCGGTTTTTAACAAACCAGTTACGATGGTTGACAGAATAGTCATAGCTTCTTCATCAGCCGCAACGCCACCCTCAGCCATAGGACGACGAAGGTAATCATTTTTGGCATATGCAAATTCTTCAGCATCTTTACCAAGAATGATAGCTTGACCATCGAGTTCAATCCAGCGAGCCGGACGTTTGGTTCCGTCAGATCTGATCTTGTTTGGATCATCAAGCATATTTCTAAGGAACGGTGTAACTCGTTCAAAAGGCCAATAGCCGTTCACTTCACTCAAGTATCCAGTCGAACCATCTTCTTCCTGAAAAGCAAGAACTATATTGCGGGTACCCAGATCTAGTCCGAGATTTTTCATAATAATTCTCTCACAACGACAAATTTGGCCTAATCGGTAAACTCTTGGAGGTTTAACCGAGTTATGTACTACTTTAACAATACCAGACGGCTTACGCTTAACGAATTTTTTCACACGAGGAACGGACACCGGCTTCGGTGGAAGACCCGTCCTAGTTTGATGGATAAGCGGCAACGGACGTTTAGCTGTGTCCGATAAAATCTCGTTAGGATTCTTTGCCACTAGAATTAGTCCTTGAACCGAAGCCCGACGCAGACGGAGTATTTTTTAATAACGACGCCGGGTCTGGCAAAGGAACTGATTTAGGTGAAGGTTTGAACACAGCTTTAGGAGGAGCGATCTGTTCAGTTGCACCAGATTCAACTGGCTTAGAAACATATCCAGTTGGACGATGCTGATCTGATTGTTTGATGATTTTATACAACAAAACAGCCATCACGACTTGATTAGAGATAATAATCAACAAACCAACAATCACAAGAGTTAATTCAACTGACACAAATCACCCAACACCTTTATTTGAATGCCACGTTCCACAGAATATTCAATAATCCTGGTTAAGAACGTTTGCCGTTTAATAGATTCAGCAGTATCCCCAGACGCGACTAAAGCACCTAATATAGAATCAGAATTAATCAAAACGGACTTCGGGGCACACGATACTATTATTTCTAAAGCAGTCAACAAATTATTAGAACTAGTCGAAAAAGGCGGGGCAAAATTGACAGAAGAAGAAAATTGTTTAACAGCAAAAACCCCCAATGGCTCGGCATAGGGCGTATAAATAGGAGCCGGGCTGTTATGATCAGGTAAAACGACTTGTGCAAAAGTTCGTCGCATATCAAAAGAAGAAAACAAAGCTCCGGGAAGAGCAAAGTAATAATCGGCATCGATATCGGAATCAATAGCAATGGTCGTGTAGTTGAACCTACAGTGTTCGTATTCTGCCGTCGAACTTTGAGTTAAAAGAACATCTCTTTGATTAAGAATGTTATAAAGTCTGACAAAGCCATCGCGACAAAGATTATTACTGTGCACCAAAGCACGTCTTGCGGGCTCAACAACAGTTTGTTCGGTGTTTGCAAGATAATCACTTCCACTGGGAAAATATTTAGCTATCAAACGAGCCCGAGGCTTTTGATCTGCATCTCTTAAACGCACAGTGGCCAACCAATCAGGATGAACACTAATTTGATAAGTTGGATCAGCCAACAATAAGCTCAATTCCAAAAACACTTCCGAACAACTGCTGCACCGACTGAGAACACGTAATAACAAAGCTTTATGAGCAATCATAGCGAAAGGGATAAAGTCGGGTCGGACTTCAATTCCTGTCATTACAGCTTGGATTTTCAAATTGGCTTGTAACGAAACATGTTGGATTTTACGACCGAATGGATTATTAATCTTGTGACTATAAGGCAAGATTTGGGGAACAAATACCTGTTTGAAATTGATAGAATCATCCAAATCTGGCTTGTCGATACACTTATAAGTAATATCGGCAAGCATCACCCAATCTGAAGGCGATTTTCGGATTTTATCGACTAATTCCAACAAATCGAAAGTAGGCGAGAACTTCAATCTATACAGATCTTGATACTTCATTTGATACCCGCATATGAGACTAATGAATTAAAACGTTAGCAATCCCCGGTTTCGGGGAATATGAAATAGTCATCTTGACAACATTGGTCCCCAGGTGGTTCGGAAGGACGGACCAATTCATACGGATATTTACCAGGCCGAACGCCCTCTGGACCGTACCATTTAAGCTCATCAGCACATTCGCCAATATCGGTACCACTTATCCAATCGAATTCATGATTGGCAAAAGAACGCTTAGTATGACAGCCCGGTTGCGGTTCCCAATCTTGCAAATCAGGTTCATCAATATCAATATCTCCGAATTGATTAATCAACAAAGCCGTCATTTTAACCGGACCGGCGACCCTTTCAACAGCGGCATAACGCCCCTCAATTATGGGCCTAGTCGCGGTGGTGGCTGCTTGGACATCAGTAGAAACCAATTGGTAAGCATCTTGACTGTTCAACCGATCAAAAGCGACATAAAAAGTATCATTTTCACAGTCAAGACGAAAATGGATCAAAGCTGTATCTGGGCGGACATTAGAATTATCGGGGAATGCACAATCAAATTGCGAAATGAAACTGTTTGGAATATCACCACGATCACCTTTTGGACCACGCTGACGACATTTGAACACTACATCATCAGGCCAAGCTGCGGCGATAGAGAATTTTAAATACCCGAGATTACGATCAAATTCGACCTGAATATTCGCAGCATTAGCATTAATACCATTGTTGACAATTGTAAAAGAACCATCGACTGGATTAATATCAAGCTCAAGAATGGCCCCAGGATTTAATTGCAACACATTGTTGACAGTATTCGACAAATCAACAACAGGACCAGTCGACAAACCAAGGGATTGATCGATAATACGCTGTCGAAAACGCGAAAAGACCGCCTTTTCTTCAGGCTGAGACAATGGATTACCAATCACATTAATCCAATATGCCAACTGGTCTCCGAGCGTGAAAGAAGTCGGAACAGTATATAAACCATAAAACCGAAGGCTAATCGGTGTGATCGTCGGATGATCATAATAAGTCCCAATCGGGATTGGAACATAAACTTCACCACTAATCACATTTTCGGCACGATCCGGATAGAACGTCGGTTCATTCGGTGCTGGTAAGCCAGGATTACCAACTATCCCCTTATCCCCTTGAATACCTCGATCGCCGATGCAGAGGTAGCGGTAGAGATAGGCGACTAATTTTTGTTCATTGACATCAATCGAAATAATTCCATCACCACGATGGCGAATATCAATTAGCCCATCTGGACTGTAAAAATAGTAATAATACGCATCAATACCGGGAAAGATTTTAAACGTCGAAAGATCTAATTGTTCAGCCGAGATTTTAAGCTGTTCGAGCCTATCATAAATTTCGGGTGTGATTAAACCGTCTTGACTAGCCGAAACGACAGGAATGTTCTCAAACAGGCTTTGCTGCACCCATCTAGATCGAATAATATCAAACCGCCACTCTACCCCATTCAGGTCAACATACAACTGATCTTGCGTTGGATTCTTGGGGAATTTGGTGACAGCGACCATTAATCAATGCCTACGTTATCGACAGTGTACAAAGAATCGCCTTCATAGACGATTTCATTATTGAGCTGATTCATCAGGACCTTATTATATTTATCTGCGTGCTTATCCCGCTCAAAGAAACGAGTGAACAAATCTTGGACCTGCATTCGAGAAGCACCGGTCGATCCCCTATTAATTTCAGGTTCAAGGGAATCTTTCAACCGAAGAAACCGGACAACTTTCGCTCCTTGTTGAAGCAATTCTTTCCGATATTGGGTCGTCAATTCTTCTGGCAAATACTGATCACTAATGATTCTGAAACAATTACCCATTATATCGACGCTTTCTAGCTTTGGGATATCGTCGATACTCATGGTAATCATATCAGGTGGCAATAGACGACCAGGATTATGACGTCGCATAATTGGTCTCAGATCAACGAACTCATGCTTACCAGTGTCACAATCATATTCGATAAACCCATGAGGAACAACACCCTCGTCGAACGAGAAAGGGATAGGACTACCTGTGTAATGAGTCTTGACACCAGCTCTATGATAACAGTGAAAGTGACCTGTGAAAACTTGACCAGCAGCTCGGTGATCGAAATTAATCGCTTTTTGCTCTTGAAACAAAAAGCATAGATTATACGAGGCTCCGATACATCCGATGTGGGTAAGTAGTACATCGCTTTGTTTGCAATCTTTGTCGATTTCATCAACAACATCCATGTAAGCTTTGTCCACAGCGATAAATGGGATCATCCAGAAGCGACGATCAAAGACATCAACCCTGTGGATGTCTTCAAGGACATGACACACTTCTGAATAAGACCGAAGCGATGTGATTTTCCAGCTGTACTTGTAGTACATGTCATGATTTCCTGGAAAGACATACCATTCTTGACCGTATTCTCTTTTTGTGGCAGCAAGAAATTCGTACACGACATGTCCGACTTCAACATTTGTCGATTCACGATCATGAAATAGGTCGCCAAGAAGAAAAACGTGTTTGATGCCCTTCTCTTGTGCGTATTTTCTAATTGATTTTGCAGCCATCAGAATGTCTTGGGTCTTGCCGTGAAGCCCAAAGTGAAAATCAGCCGTTAAAAGGACTTTGCTCATGTCTCAAACCGTTCCAGCTCAAATGATTGATGAATCTCGGATCGACGAATGTTTCCCGATGGAATCATATCGCCCGCTTCAAAAAGAAGTAATACAAACAATAGTTCGGCAAGCAAAAGCTGGATATAAGTACATCATAGCAGAATGTCCGACTGGTGCTGGGAAAAGCCCCATTGCCGTAACGTTAGCCAAGCTTGCCGGTGAAGGTAGAGCCTATTACATCACAACCACCAAACACCTACAGGACCAAATCGAACTCGATTTCCCAGACGTCGTAACGCTCAAAGGGCGAAACGCTTACCCATGCACAGCATACGACAATTTCGAAACCCGACTTCGAACATATCTGCCCCACAAATTCAATGAATTGAAAGCCGCCAAACCTGGGTGTGATGAAGGCTACTGCAAAAGCGAAACAGGCCGAGGCAGCTGCAGACTTTGTTTGCCATCCCTTGAAGAAAAAGAGTCTGGAAAAGTCCAATTCCCGGAAGGAATGCAATTCAGCTTCTGCCCATATTTCGAAAAGCTCTATGGAGCTATGAACGCTCAAACAGCCTCGATGAATTTCAACAATTTTATCTTACACGTGAATTTTGGTACTAAATTCACACCTCGCAAGATCCTCATCATTGACGAAGCTCACAATACCGAAGAGAAATTGCTTGGATTTCTCGAATGTACTATCAATAGCCACCACATCGACGGTAGAGTCCCAGAACTCGATAGTGCCGAAGATTACGTCAAATGGCTAACCCAAATGGATGCTATCGGAGTGCTTAAGGAGAAGCTTCTCGAAGCACAAGAATCCTTGAATATTAAAATGATGAATACCTATGAAGGATTGATCAAGAAATATGTCACAATGATTCTCGAAGTTCGTGACGACCCTAAAGGTTGGGTTTGTGAATGGGAAGAAGATACCAGGACAGACACAACCAAAGCAACACTCAAACCGATCTTCGCCCATAAAGCAGCCAAGAATTACTTATTCAAAGCAGCTGACATTGTGATTTTCTTGAGTGCAACCATTCTTAATGCTAAAACTTTCGCCAAGAATCTCGGTATTCAAGAAGGTGAATACGCAGCATTGCAAATCCCATCGCAGTTCCCAATAGCCAATCGACCAATTGTTACCGATTTCGCTGGCCGATTTACAGGTGGCAAAGACAAAATGGACGTTTGGATCAAGGACATGGCTTCCAAAGTCGCAGAGATCGCCGACCGATACAAAGAATATCGCGGAATTATTCACACTCATTCATTCAACATCCAAAAGAAACTGATTGAAACATTGCCCAAACGAATCACTAACCGATTCATCCAGCAATTTGATTATCAGACCAAAACCGCGATGATTGAAGCCCATGCGGCCAAATCCGGCTCAATTATCATTGCCCCAGCAATGCACGAAGGCGTCGACCTTAAAGACGATCTGAGCCGATTTCAAATCCTCTGTAAAGTGCCGTTCGCTAATTTCTACGAGAATAAGCAGCTTGAAGCTCGGATGGAGCTTGATGCTGAGTATTACGATTATATTACCATTCTGAAAATGGTTCAATCAGTTGGTCGCAGTGTTAGAAGCGCAACAGACTGGGCCGACACGTTTATTATCGATCAATCGTTCGAACGAGTCTACTACAAAAACCAAAATAGCTTCCCAAAATGGTTTAAGGAAGCCGTCACAAAGTCCATTCCACAACCAAGACTGGTAAGCAATGCTTGAAATATCAAAATTCTCGTGGAGTAACTTTCTGAGCTTTGGTGATTATGTCTCGACAATCGACTTAAGCACATTTCGTGAATGTTTAATCACCGGAGCAATCGAAGACGAAAACGGCAACGTTCTTGAAGGGCGATCAAACGGAGCAGGTAAAAGCAACGTGATTGCAGCTCTACAATGGACTTTATTTGGACGAACAGCCCATGCGTCCAATCCAGGCAATAAAATCCGCAACCATTTTACAAAAGGCGACACCTGGGGCAAAATCGTACTTGAAAATGGTGACAGCATTTTACGAACCAGAAAAGCAGATGGCACAACAGAAGTCGTCTTCTATCATGCTGGTGAAGAACAATGTATGATGGCTGATACCCTTGGTACTCTAAAAGCCCAACAAGCCAAATTGTCCCAAGCATTTAATCTCGATTGGGACATTTTTTCGAAAAGCGTTTTCTTTTCTTGCTTTGATAAACCATGGATGCAAATGAGTGACCAAAAAAGGAAAGAGGTCCTTGAACGATTGCTCAAATTAGACAGACTTGCTTATTATGCGAAAAGTGCTGCAGGACGGGCTGGTACTGATAGTGCTGAAATGCAAGCCCAAAAAGAAGCCGTTCAGAGTAGAATCCAGTTTTTGACTGATTTAAAAACTCAAACAGAATCACAAAAAGCTGCAGCCGAGCAATTCGAAGCTAATCGCCAAGCTCGGATTAATACCAAAATCGCTCACAAAGAGCAAGTTAACCAGACTCTAATGGGCTGTGCTTGTTATGATTTGGAACGAATCGAGAGTGACTGGGTTCAATACAATACAATGAAGAACAAAATGGTCGAAAAGATCAATACTCTTCAAGTGAAAAGAAATGAAGTCGCCAATTGCTATAATTATTCTTCCAGACGAGCCTTGGATCTTCAAAGGGAGATCGATGCTTGGGAAAGCAAGCTGGGGACTGTGTGTCGGTCTTGTGGCCAACCGGTAGCAGATGGACATATTCATGACCAGACGAATCCGAAAACCGAAGAAAAACGGGGCCTTGAGCAACAACTTCCGACTCAGAAGCAACAAATTGATAGAATGGATCAGATGATCCAGACGGCTAATGAGGCTATGGAAAAGAATAAACCTGAGTATGAGTATAACTTCGCCAAATCCCAAATGGATTATCGGCAGAATTTGATAAATCAGATGAGTATGATTGATGCTGAGATTGAGGCAATCAAGGCTGAAACTCCGCCAAATATTCAAGCTATGAGCGATCTTCGGACTTCATTGATGCGGATCAAAGGCGAAATCGAGATTCATAAGGCTAAAGCCGAAGAACTCGAAGAACGAATCATCCATCTGGAGTATATTCGGAAGGCTTACAGTGATCGAAGCAAGGTGAAAAGGGATATTGTAGTTGAGCATATTCCTTTTATCAATGAGAGACTTCGTTATTATCTAGACATTCTTGATCTGGATGTGAAAATCCAATTGACAGATAGTCTTGGTATCGAAAGTAATTATTGGGGTTATGAATTCCAAAGTTATGGTGAGAAACGCCGTACAGATGTGGCGATGATGTTTTCCACTTTCGATTTACACGAACAACTTTATGGGCGACAATGTAATGTTTTAGCCCTTGACGAGGTAGATGGTCAGATGGATCGTCAGGGTATTGATTCCTTGATACATATTATTAAGAATGACTTATCCAACCGTGCGGGTTCGATATTCATAATTTCCCACATGGATACAATGCAGAGTGTATTTGGAAGCGAAATTAGAGTGCGAAAACGCGGGAAGCTATCGTATTTAGAGCAATAATCCATGCCAGTTAATCAAGACACTCTCAGAAGAGCAGCGAATTGCCACAAGGTGCAGAAGTTTCTTGTGCATTACTTTGTACACAAAGTTGGCAAGCATAACATGGATAAAGTCGTCGATCCTAGTATATTATTGGATTTGACGATCCAGATTCCGCCATTGCACACAAAGGTGGAAATTGTTCCTAATGCCAAGGACATGAAACTGCAAGATGACTTTTTGACCCTAGAATGGAATCTGTTCGTTCTTGGGACTAAGAGAATGTTCCTGGGCCGCACTGCTCACCAAGATATCATGAACACGCTTCACTCAGTCAGACAAGGTGAAGCTGTTAATCGTGTACATGGAATAGAATACGGTGTGAAACCGAAACAAATTATTGCTTTTATCGTCCGTGTTCTAGGTAAGCATGAAGAAGGATACGTGCCCTGGGTTTCCCCAGAGCGTAGTATCGATCAAGTTCTGAATTTTGGAATGCTCTCGACAGGCTACCATCATGGTGGCGGAATGCCGAGCGATATTTATCGCTAGACTGACAGCAAATCCAAAGCAATTGCTTTAATCTGCTCTCGCACAACGAGCATTTCTTTCTTGGAGAGACCGAGCAGCAACTCGATATTCTTCCAAGTCCATTTGGTATCGCCAAATCTATCAACGTACTTGTGATACCACTCACCATCTTGAGTGAGGATATCTCGTGCAGCCCGGCAATGCTCGGACGGCAGTCGTTCGGCAACTTGATTCATAAAATCGTTTGAGATTATCGAATTGACGTGATCCTGTTCGCTCTTATCAGGTACTTCGATTGGGCTTGGTACATCTGTCTTGACTTGGCTGGGGGTCAGGACGATGACGTTCACCTTTTCTGTAACCATTTTGGTCACGTTCACACAGTTTAGACCCCGCTGGATTTTGATACCGGTGGTGTCCAAGTGTAAAATGACTCCATGTTCCAATGCTTCTTGTCGAAGAATTGACAATTGGCCAATGACCTTCGCCGGTACAGCAAGTGTATCGAAGAAGATGGTGTAATTTGTACTTGATCCTTGGTCAGTCTTGACCAGCTGGTTGCTGACTTTGGCTGAGTTCAAGAGGCTTTGAACAGATCGGAGAATCTGTGTATCGGCGTAATCAGTCACTATGTTAGTCCTCGTGGTGGTCATGATAGGATTTTCCCGCAACTGTTGACGAGTTGCATTATTAAGTTGTTGGCTAAACCAACGTGACATCTGAACGGGATCATCGATGACAGATTTTGGATCTGGATGTCGTTCACCGACGATGAGTGCACGGATTGGGGATTT
>Ga0114918_10000023_pt1 | contig 132631 bp, 124 predicted proteins | sample LantaG_FD_87015 | JGI IMG/M metagenome (GOLD analysis project Ga0114918, IMG submission 87015) | Deep subsurface microbial communities from Baltic Sea to uncover new lineages of life (NeLLi) - Landsort_02402 metaG | ecosystem: Environmental > Aquatic > Marine > Oceanic > Sediment | place... | reverse complement strand
CGGAAAACACGGACGCGAAAAGGGCTAAACGTTACCATTGAAGTAAATTATAAACCGATTTTGAAAAAAAATCAAAAAAATTAGTCTATCTACTTGACAATTAACTTCTAATGGATGACCCCTATTAAACTTGACTAAAACATCAATAAAGCTATAAAATTACAAATAATGAATTTTAAAATCAAAAAACACACAAAAAATATTAAAGATAAAATTTTCCTTTTATTGTATAAAATTAAAAGTTCAGATCACGCTTTTACAATAATAATTCCAATAATCATAGGATTGCTTGGTGGATTAGGTGCTGTAATTTTAAGAACTTTGATTCACCTTTTTCAAAATATATTCTGGGGAAATTGGGGAATATACCTTGGTTTTTTTAAAACAATTCTTGTACCAGCTGGAGGTGGATTCCTTGTAGGATTAATTATTTATTATTTTTCAAAAGAGGCAAAAGGACATGGTGTACCAGAAGTTATGGAAGCTATAGCCTTGAAGAATGGAGTTATAAGGCCCAGAGTTGTTGCTAGTAAAGCGGTTGCATCTGCAATTGCAATAGCTTCAGGTGGTTCGATTGGAAGAGAGGGCCCTATAGTACAAATTGGTTCTGCAATTGGTTCAAGTATAGGGCAATTACTTAAACTATCAAAAAAAAAGATGCAAACAGTGGTTGGATGCGGCGCTGCAGCAGGAATCGCAGCAGCTTTTAATGCACCAATTGGCGGAGCAATGTTTTCAGTTGAAATTATTTTAGGAGATTTTACTATAAGTCAATTTACACCAATTGTAATATCGTCTGTATCAGCAACAGCAATATCGAGGATCTTCTTTGGAAATTTTCCAGCTTTTATAGTACCTAAATATGATCTTGTTAATCCCATTGAACTAATTCCATATATAATTCTAGGCTTTTTTGCAGGTTTTATAGCAATATTATATGTAAAAACATTATACTTTATTGAGGATAAATTTGATTCAGTAAACATCCCAGATTTCTATAAAACCACTGCCGGTGGTGCTTTGTTGGGAATTTATATAATAGCATGCCCCCAGATATCCGGAATAGGATATGAAACAATAGAAAAGGCACTTCTTGGAAAAATGGGAATTTTCATGTTATTTATTCTAATATTTTTCAAGATCTTTGCAACATCTCTCACATTAGGTTCAGGAAATTCGGGAGGAATATTTGCACCCTCCTTATTCATAGGAGCAATGACAGGAGGCTTCTTTGGGAATTTACTTCATAAAATATTTCCTGCTGTAACTGCTGGCCAGGGGGCATATGCCCTGGTTGCAATGGGAGCCGTTGTTGGAGCTGCAACCCATGCCCCTATAACAGCTATTCTAATTATTTTTGAGATGACAGGTGACTACAAAATCATATTACCCCTAATGATTGCAACAACAATCAGTAGTTTTATGGCCTCTAAACTTCAAAAAGGGTCAATTTATACCTTAAAATTGATGAAAAAGGGAATTAATATTCATAAAGGAATAGAAATTAATGTTCTGAAATCAATGAAAGTTAAAGAAGTAATGCGAAAAAATATTGAAATTATTTCTCCAAAAACCTCTTTAAAAAATATTATTGATAAATTTATGAATTCTGAAAATTCTTACTTTTATATAACTGATGAATCTGGAAAAATAACAGAGAAAATATCTCAAACTGAACTAAGTGCAATTGCCCCTGATTATGAAAATTTAAAAAACTTTATTGTAGCTCAAGATATTGCAAAACCCAATTATATAGTTCTTAATGAAAATAACACTCTTGACTATGTTATAAAGGAGTTTGGAAAAGAAAATACAGATGAAATTCCTGTTGTATCAGAAGACAACCCGAGAAAAATTCTTGGTACTGTTTGGAGAGTTGATGTGATTGATGCATATAATAAAGAAATATTAAGGAGAGATCTGGCTGGAGAAGTATCAAGTTCAATGAGAAAAGATTCTCATAGCAGCCCCATAGAAATTATGGATGGACTATACCTTCTTGAGATTGAAGTTCCATCAAAATTTATTGGAAAAAAAATAAAAGATATTGATGTAAGAAATAAATATGGTGTAGATATAATTTTGATAAAGCAAAAAACATCTACTAATAAACTACCAACAAAAATTCCCAATGCAAATTATAAATTTCAGGCAGAAGATAATTTATTGATATTAGGAAATAGAAATAAAGTAGAATTCTTAAGTAAATTATAAGATAATGACCCCTCTAAATGAGCCTAAGGATTTCTTGATTAGAAAGTATTTTTCTCATACCCAAATCCTGAGCGGAACTTAAACCAATCCTTTTGATTCCTTCTACTATAAAGTCCAGATTTGTTAAAGGATCTTTACCGCAACCATGAGTATACATCTTATTCAAAAGATTTAACTGTCTGTCTATTTCATTGTCCGTAACTTTCTTTATATCTATATCTTTTTTGTGTTTTTTTTCATTTATTCCCACACTACTTTTGAGTTCTGAATACCATGAATTTAATTTTTTATGTTCTTGTTTTTTTCTATAATGCTGCATAAGCAAATAAGGCAAACCATATTCAACTGATTTCTTAATTTCTTTATCTTCAACCAACCACCCAAGATTATTAACTGAGATTTTGGAAGATATAGAAGAATATATTCTCTCTATAAAAGGCTTTATTACTCTATCAGCAGATTCCTGTACACTATCAAACTGATTCAAAACAAAGTAAACCCTATAATTTTCAATAAATTGCCTGATAGTTCTTATTATAATATTATTCTTAAATTTCTTTCCCAATTCAATAAGAAAGTCTTCAAAACTCCCTTCATCATATCCACAAATTTCATCAATTTTCTCTTTTATAGAAGTTATTACTCTTGAATTCTCTGATTTATCCTTAGATTGATATAGACTGTAGCTAAACTGTTCTTGTTGTGTTAAAAGTGTCCGGCATATTCGAAATAGAGCAGCTCTGACCATTTCTGCTGCTGTTAGAGTGGCAGCTTTAACCTTAGGAGTAAAAATTAAGATTCCCGTATTAGTTACAGGTAGAAAATCTATTACATTTGTATCAAGTCCAGCTTTATTATCTATAATAACATAATCTGCTTTTATCGAATTTATCCCTCGAATTAATTTTGTTTTTATTTGATCACTGAAATTCACAATATCATGAACAAAATTTTTAGGTGAAGCAATTAAATAAAATTTTTTAAAAAGACCTTCCGGATCTAAGTTTGTGTTAAGGGGAGTGATACATTCATCAATAGGAATATCTTTTTTTAAAAAATGGAATATGTCCTTTTTAATCGGCATATCCAGAAAACTCCTTAAGCTCGAAGTCCCGGGATCAAGATCAATGAGTACAGTTTGCCCATACTTTGAAAGTGTTAGAGCTAGATTAAGGCAAAAAGTAGTTTTCCCAACACCTCCCTTTCCTGATGCAACTGGTATTATTCTCATTATTTTTTTTGTGCCATATTCATCTTAAATTAATTTCAAACATAAAATTTTCACTTTTTCTATTCTAATCTATTTTTTCATTTTTGTAAATCCATTTCCGTTATTTGAAAAATAAATTTTTCTATTTCTTTTACTCTATTCATACAATATAGCCTGATGCAACAATTATATCTTTATCATAAAATACCCCGATCTGACCGGGTGTTACTGCTCTTTTTGGAGCTTTAAACCTTGCTTTAATAAAATCATCCGCAACTTCAATAATATGAGCCTCAGAAAATTCACTTAAATACCTAACCTTAATTTTAAGCAGTTCTCCCATTTCTATCTCTCTCCAAAAAACAGGCTTTTTTACTATCAGATCATTCGAATAAAGAAGCTTCTCCTCTCCAAGATAAATTGTGTTATTGTTCATATCCTTTTTTATAACATATTGTCTTTTATCCGAAGAAAAATTTGTTCCCCGTCTCTGCCCTATTGTAAAATATAGAGCCCCCTTATGAGTTCCAATCTTATTTCCCTTAATATCAAGAATATCTCCTTTTTTAAACGCATTTAAGGGAACCTGCTTTTTTAAATAACCAGTTAACGGCTGATGTTGAAGAAAACAAATATCCTGACTTTCTTTCATATTTACAAGAGGTAAGCCTTTAACAATTCCTTTTACTTTTTCAATCTTAACATCTGCTAATGGAAATATAACATCCCTTAGATCTTCTCTACTGATCATTGAGAGAAAATAGTTCTGGGATTTTTCTTTTTCTGCAGGCTCTTTTAAAAAAAAACTTCCCCCTATATTTACTTTTTTTGCATAATGCCCTGTTGCATATAAATCAGCTCCCTCTTTTTTAAACACAAAATCCTTCAAAACCTTAAATTTAATCTCTTTATTACAAATCACACAGGGATTTGGAGTAATGCCCAGTTTATATGAATTTATAAAATAATCAATCACCTTTTCCTTAAAGATATCTTTAACATCTAATACTTTTAAAGGAATCTCTAAAAGATTTGCAAGGTCTTTTATTTTTTCTATGTTCTCTTCTTCTCCATTCAAACCAATTTTCATTGTTAAGCCACGAACCTCATACCCCTTATTTTTTAAAAGAATAAGTGCAGCAGTTGAATCTTTTCCACCGCTAAAACCAACAATAACCTTCTTTTTCATAATCTATACCTTATATATCCTATAAAACAATACTTTTAAAATAATTTCCTGCTTCTTTAAAACTTTTAGAATTATAAATTCTCTGCCTTAACTTTTTTGAATTTATCTTGTTATGAACCATAAACCTTGTGTGTGCTTTTAATTTAGCAAGCCTAAATTCAGGTTTATAATACTCTTCAATCAATTCTAAAAATCTTTCAAGGGTCTGTTTAAACCTTAAATCATCCCTTTTTTCTCCTGCAATTTCAGCAAAAATCAATGGATTGGATACTGCGCCTCTTCCTATCATTAGACCATCAACAAATTTCAACTTCTCTTTAGCATGTGAAGCGTCCAATATATCTCCATTTCCAATAAAAACAGTTTTTATCCTTTCTTTTATTGATGAAGCATATTCCCAGTTTGCCCTTTCATTATATCTATTTGATTTTAATCTAAAATGAACAGTTATTGCATCAACACCCTCATTTTCCAGGATATCAATAATTTCAAATACATTAACTTTAGAATATCCCAACCTTATTTTAACTGTAACAGGGAGTTTAGTATTACTCCTGATCTCTTTAATAATTGAGGCAATCTTCTTAGGGTCTTTTAAAAGAAAAGCACCTGCTCCCCTTTTTATAACTTTATTGGCAGGGCAGCCCATATTTATATCTATACCAGAGAAATTTGTTTCTTTTTCAATAAATTTAACAGCATTTACAAAGGGCTCCGGCTCAGATGCAAACAATTGTATAAACTGAGGTGTCTTAAATTCAAATGATCTCATCATACTTAAGGTCCTTTTATTTAATCTATTCACTCCCTCAGCAGAAATCATCTCACTTACCATAAGACCAATAAAACCAATCTCATCCAATAATTTCCTAAAAGAGACATCAGTTAAAGATGCCATTGGAGAAAGCATTGTATTATATTTAATATTTAAATTCCCAATATTTAACATAAATAATAATTAGTGATGGGTAAATGGGTGGATGAGTAATGAGTAGGGATTTGATTTATCAAACCCAAAGTAAAAAGTAATGAGTGATGAGTAACAAGGGAAAACAACTTAAAACCTAAAACTTAAAACTCAACACTGATTACTCCAAACCCCAAATCCTACATCTTACCTCTCCCTCTTACCTAATCCTCACTTCCACTTCATACTTTGAATCATTATCAGAATCTGGAATTCTTATTTTAATTTCAGATTCGTCCATTTGACTTAAATAACTCTCATACGTAATCACACCATCTACAAATACCTGTAAAATATGAAATGATTTGAATCTATTTTTTATAGAATCATCAAATTTAATTTCAATTTCATTTTCATCATATAAATAAAGAGTTTTTCTATGTTTTGTTTTATCCAAATTAATAAAACGGCTATTTCTTATAAATTCATATTTTTTTATTCTTTCTCTAAGCATTTCATCTTTTTCATTCTCATCAATACCAATTACCCTTTCAATTTTCATCTTACGAAAATAAGTATCAATTAATCCCGGGGAAATCTTTTCTATATCTTTTAGAACTAAATTACTCTGCATCATGAGGCGGGATAAAATGCAAGCATCGGATAAAAGAAATAAAATGTCACAATAATCTCTTAAATTCTCTTTTTTAATATAAGAAACAGACTGTTTGAAATCCATAATATCATTAATCACAACCCCAAATTGCCCTAATTTAAAATTGATCAGTTCTTTTATATAAAAAGAATTTAAACTATTTATTTTAAAATATTTCATATCTTCTAAAAAATCATTCAAATCCTCTAAATCAGAAAAAGAGGGAGAACTTTGTATATATGAAAGAATACATGTTTCAATCTCTGAAATTGTTTTAGAATCTTCCTGCCACATCTTTTTATTAAAAAATATCTTAAGAATACTTAAGCTCAACTCTTTTCTTAAATCAAAATAATTTTTTTCTTTAAAACTCAAATTTTTACTGATTTTGTAATACCCCTTTATTCTGGAATCTAATATATTTCTTAGACTTTTTAACTCTTTAATTGAATTTTTATCTATTTTATCAAATTTCTGCCAGGTATTTTTTAGACAGAACGCTTCGTGATTTGCAAGAAATTCCTGCCTTAAATTAAGAAATAATTCTGCTTTTTCAAGTCTGTTTGCAGTATATAGATAAAATTCAGGCCTTTTGGCCAAATTTCTTTTCAAAAGGTTAATATCCTTAGAATAAAGGCTCCATATCTCTAAAATAGATAAGAAGTTATTCCCGTTAACCCTTTTAATTGTTTTTCCCATTAAATCAAATGCAAATTTCTTGTTTTCTTCTTTTAAAAGCGGCCACATTGATAAGTAAAGTTTTAATGTATCAAGATTTAATTGAATATTGGTTTTTCTAATAAATGTTGCTCGTTTGAATGCTTTCAATCCTCTTTCAAAAAAATCCGTATCAGGCTGATTTTGTGAAAAATAGGCCTTTCCAAGAGATTGGTAAGTCATATAATAGAGAAAATTACAGTCTATTGACTTTTTAAAAAATAATATACTCTCTTCAATATCAATTTCATTCCTATTTTTTATATAAGACTTTAATTTCATAAAACCATATCTATAAAAAGAATAAGCATCAATTGGGAAAATGGCTGCACCTGATCTTACAAAATTCTGATCTTCAGAACTCTCTCCAATACTTAGAAATATATGAGAAATAAGTTGAAATGCAAAAAATAAAGTAATAATTAATAACACGATTTTATAATAAATTCTATTTTTCATGAGAATCCCCTTTATTATAAAATCTTCTCTTATACATAGCTATTTGAACACCTAATCCTGCAATCAAAACAAGTATAAAAATATTAGAGGGAATACGAAGAGAAAAGTCAAAAAAAGAATGAAATGCTGCAGCAAAAAAGCTTGTCATAACTCCAATTCCAAGGATCTTCACATCTGGGTGTCTCCTTTTCCCCAACATTTTGATAATCGAATAAACAACTAAAAAAAGAGGAATGAAAAAGAGAACAATCCCAACCACACCTCCATCAGCAAGGTTTTCAAGGTACTCATTATGAGCATGAGTTGACCATTTTCCCCCCTCATCTGTATCATAAAGATAATAAGAAAATCTGTAGGTCCCAAATCCTGTTCCAAAAACGGGAAAATCTGAAACCATTGAAATGGTATTTGGCCACCTTAATAAACGTCCTGAACTTTCAAAACTTGTGCCTACAAACCTCTTCACAGTATCTTGAACACCAATAAAAATTACTACACCACTAATTGCTAAAAAGATAAATTTTAGTTTCTTACGCACTGATTTAGAGCCTTTTAAATAAATGGATAATTGAGCAAATATCAAAAAAACAAGGAGCATTGTAATTATGGCTCCTCTTGAACCAGTCAGGATTATTCCAAGTCCAATTAATATTAAAGCAATAAAATAGGAAATTAAACCTTTATCAGCATTTAAAGTCAAAATAATCTTATCTTTTATTGAAATATTATCTTCAAAAAATTTAATTTTTCGAAAAAAGAGAGAAAATCCTATTGGGAGTATTATTAAAAGAAAAAATGCAAAATGATCAGAATTTGCAAGAGTACCTGTTAAACGTTGGCCAATAGATATGCTATCTTCTAAAGGGTAAAAGAATAAAAAGAAATTTTTATTTCCTGAAGCATACTTTAAAAGCCCAAAAATTATCTGAATAACTGAAGATAATAGGATTGTATTAAATATAGATAAGATATCCTTCTTTTGAAACCTTATATAAATTAAACTTAAAAAAAAGAAACAAAACACTAAAAATTTAAAACTGAATATTAATGTGTCAAATGGTACTAAAGAAATAGAATGAAATGAAGGTAAATTATCTTTTAATGAAGAGAGAACAAAAACCGTTTTCGGGGAAATGACTTTTAAAACAAATATGGGTAAGGGAATAATCTGAAATCCAAGAAAAAAGAGAAAAACATATAAAAAGCCTTTTATCCTATTTTTATACAAAATAGTGCTTAATAATTCCAGTTTATTTCCTTTTGTTCTGAAATCCATACCCTGCTCTATGGTTCTAACCTTCTGAACTTTTTCTTTTCTCTGGCAAAGAACCATTAAACTCAATGAACCAATAATCAAATAAAATAGAGGTGAAAATATACGTCCCACACATCCAAAAGGAAGGGGTAGTATAAATATCAATATTTTTAAAACTCCAATAAAATTTTCCTTTTTCATTTGAGTTTTCTCCTGAAAAGATCAAAAAAAGATATTTTTGCGTTTGGATCCTTCATTGTTCCAATATCAGGTATTGGTTTATTACTTATAATTGAGCCAGGAATAATTCTAACAAGCATATCAATTTTCTCCTTTTGAATGACCCTTAATTTTTCATATAAAAATGATAAACCAGGCTCCTTATCTTCCAAATTATGACAGTCTGAAGCAATAATATGAACAAGATTAAATTTTAAAAGATCATATGCAACTAAGCGAACTTCAGCTCCATAAATACCCTTAAAACTACCTGCATTGACTTGAGAAAGAGCCCCTATTTTTAAGAATTCATATAAAAGTGCCGGGTTTCGCTGAAATTCCCTGTTCCTCTCAGGGTGACATATTATTGGAATAAAACCATCTGTCATTATATTAAATATAAATTCTTTTATTCCAGGAAAAATAAATTCAAATGGAAATTCAATTAAAAAATAATCACTTTTATTAATTGTTAAAATATTTGAAAAAGAATTTAATCTCTCTCTCAGGTCTGACACAAAATAATTCTCAGCACCCTGCAGAATTTCTATATTTAATTCAAATTCTTTAACCTTTTCTTTGAATTTTTTAAACTCTTCAGGGATCTTTTCTAAATCTTTAATCTCACTTCTATCGCAAAAAACATGAGGAGTTGCAACAATCGTTCTAATCCCATCCTGTTCTGCGATCTTAAGCATGTTAACTGCCTCTTCAAAATCCGAAGCCCCATCATCAACCTCAGGGATTATATGTGAATGTAAATCAATCATTCTTTTATACCTTTACATTAGTATTCGGGCGAATTGCCATTCGCCCCTACACATCACTCATCTACCCATCCACCCATCTACCCATTTACTCATCCACCCATCTACTCTTCACTTTTTTCTTTCTACTTTTTCCTTTGGGTTTGATAAATCAAACCCCTACACCTCTAACCTCTCGCCTCTTCATCCTCTCTATATCTATAACTATATTGATAGCTATAATTATACATATCACTTGAGGTTTTCTTAAAATCAACCTTATTTAAGACAACTCCAAGTGTCCTTATATTGAATTGATCCAATTCTATTTTTGCTTTTTCAATAAGTTCATTCTTTGTCTTTCCAGCCCAATTTACAAGCACAACACCATCAGAATGCTTTCCAAGTATTATAGTATCAACAATACCTATTAATGGAGGACTATCAATAAATACAAAATCAACAATTTCAAGAAGTTTTTTAAGCATATTTTTCATAATTTCAGAATCAATCAATTCAGCAGGATTCGGAGGAATAGGACCTGAAGGAACAAGAAAAAGATTCGGGATATGGGTTGTTTGAACGATTTGAGAAAATTTTACCCTTCCAACAAGGTAAGATGAGAGCCCCATTGTATTTTTTTTATTAAAAATTTTATGCATTCTTGGTTTACGCATATCACCATCAAGGATTAAAACCTTTTTCCCCAATTGACAAAATGAGATTGCAAGATTAGTTGTGGTTGCTGTTTTCCCCTCCTGAGGGGCTGAACTGGTTACAGTTATTATTCTCGGAGCATGCTCAGCACTTGAAAGAAGTATTGAAGTTCGAATACTCCTGTAACTTTCAGAAAACTGACTCTCTGGATCAATAAAATTAATCAATTCAATATCCCTTGGTTCGAACTTCTTTTTTGAATCCTTTTTTTTACCATATTTATAATCATCGCTATAATAGAGAGATTTATAAGATTTATCCTTTGATGAGAATATAACTCCAAGAGCAGGAACCCCTAACAATGCTCTTACATCTTCAGGCATTTTTATTGTACGATCAAGATAATCAGCTAAAAAAATCAAACCTAATCCAATTGAAATTCCTAAAATAAAAGCCATTATTAGAGTTTTTCTTTTTCCAGAACTAACAGGAGAATAGGGAATTTCAGCCTGATCAATAACCCTGATATTACTCATTCCAGATTGCTCTGTTTTTGAAGATAAAAGGGATTCTTTTTGTCTTTTTCCAAGATAATCAAGGAGAACACGCATATTTTTAACCTCAATATTCAAACTATTATAATATATTGCATCAGCATTACTACCAACCATTACACCCTTCTGCTCATTTAAAAGTGCAAGTAAAGATTTTTCCTTTTTTAAGGCTGATTGATAATCATTTTTTGCCTCTTTAAAAATCTTCATAGCAATATCTCTTGTTTCATATTGAATACGCTCTTTAAGTGTCTCCATCTGAGACTTAATTTGTTTCATTGTAGGATAAGATTCTTTGAATATTTGAGATTTTTTCTTATAATCAGTTTCCAAAGCTGAATAGTTAGACTTAAAGCTATTTATCAGTTGATTCTGCTTCACCTGTGAATAATCTTCAAAACTCCTCCCCTTTAATTCCTCATAACCTGCTTGTTTATTAACTCTATCAATCTGAGTATTTGTATAAGCTCTATTTAAATCGGAAAATTTTTCTACAACCGTACTATCTCTTTGAGACAGGTAAAATAACCCCTTTCGCTTTCCATACTCCTGGAGCTCCCCCTCTTTTTGAGCTAAATTAATCCTTAAATTCTTTATCTGTTTACTTATAAACTCTGTTGCTTGTTTGGAAGATTTTGTCTTTATATTAACATTGAACTCAATAATTTTTTCAAATAATGTATTTACAAGTTTTGCTGCAACCTCCGGATCACTTGCCATATAACTTATGTAAACAAGTCTTGTATCTTCTATTGGACTAACAGACATACCTCCTATTGAAACCTTACTGAAATCAACTCCATATAAAACCATTTCTTCCATAACAGCTTTGCTCAAGGAGCGGCTATTTAATATCTTTATTTGAGTATTAAAATACTCATTCCTGTAACCATAAAACCTATATGTATTCCCAAAATTTATTACTTCTCTTTCAGGTTCGATCATTAAAAGTCCAGTTGCATTATACATCGGGGTTTTTAATGATTCCTTTATCCATGCACCAATAACCATAAATAGAGTAATAAATATGACTATATGTAATTTTGGTTTAATTATTCTCCAATATTTATCAAAAGGAAATTTTTCCTCTGATATTATAGGCTGATTATCTTCATGAATCATTATTTTCTCCTGTTACAAAATATACTATAATAATGTTAAACATACTTTTTTACAACATACTCTCAGGAACGTGAATTATATCACCATCCTTTAGAATAAAATCTTTTCTCTTTCCTCTTAAAATCTTCTTAACATTAATCTTTGTTCTCATCTCTTTACCATTTATTTTTCTCTTAATCAACACTGAAGATTTTCTGGCCCGTTCTGAAAACCCGCCCGCTTGAGCAATAACCCTTAAAAGTGTTACATCACCATTCTTTTTCATCTTTATATGTCCTGGATTTTTAACCTGGCCAAAAACATATATATCAATATAGCGTTCAACTGATACATTTACTATATCATTTGCTTGTAAAGGGACATTCAACTTTGGGTTTCCTTTTAACATCAACTCATCAAGATCAATCACAAGAGAAGCACTTTTCCCATTCTCATACTGACGTATTATAACAATTCTATCAGATGCGCCCTCTGTTAAACCACCTGCTATTGAAATCATTTGCAAGAGTGTTTGTCTTCCAACCAGCTCATAATTACCTGGTTTTTTTACTGCACCAATAACAGAAACCAATTTACTTTGATACTCTTTTATAAACACTGTTACCTGAGCACTCTTCAAATAATTCTTTTCCAGAAGTTTTATAAGTTTCTTTTCAAGTTGAAATCGGGTCAAACCTGAAACATGAATATTACCCAACAAGGGAGTTACAATAGCGCCATCTTCTGATACCCTGACTGTTATATTTAATTCAGGAACCTCAAAAACACTGATTGTTAAAAGATCCTTAGGACCAATTTTGTAAGAGTAACCCTTATCTTTTTGATCCACAGGAAAAACAAAAGATGCAAATATAAAAAATATAAATAAAAAGTTTTTAAAATTCATGTATAATGTAACCTCCAATAAAATTGTAACTCCTTTTAAAACCAGACTCTGTTGAATCACCCCTGTACATTAAATACTCAATACCAATCCCCATTTTTTTAAATAGTTTTATCCCAATATAAACAGAGTTTGTATAAAAATTATCCTCTCTTATTTCTATTCCCACATATGAATCCGTAAAGGATAATTTAGAAGTTCTATATTTATATCCCAATTTTAATTTTCTACTTAAGTAATATTCAATACCTGTTCCTATGGATTTTTGATTGTAAGTTGAGTTTATCTGCCAATAGGAAAAGATATTATCTATACTGTAATTAAAATTAATCTTTAACCGTCTGAACAAACCAATTGAAATATCACCTGAACCAAAAGACATTGTAAAATCTTCAAATAAAGGGTTTGAAGACTCATAGATTCTGAGCCCATACTGAAAACTCCCTCTTATACTGCTTATCTCCGGGAACTTTATCCCAATTGAAACCTGTTTCCCAATTCTATTCCTCTCTTTTGAATAATCAAAATCCTGTTCAAAATAATCAAAATTCAAACATAGAATAGTTCTTGAAAATATGATTTTATTTATGCCAATACCGCCCGAATATTCTTTATGGTTCAAAAGATTATATAAATTATACTCCTCCATATAAAGTTCATCTGAATATTTAACACTATTTTGTTTTACATATAAATTAAGAAAAAAGCTATCATGTGTCCCAAAATCCAGAGAGAGTGTGTGGTTAATAAGATTTTGTCTAACCCGCCTTCCAAACTCACTTGTTGGACGCTGTTTAACATACAGCTTTTTAAACTGATATTTTAGATTTAAAAATCCGACATATGAATATAGATTAAATCCAAATACATTATTAAAGGAACGCTCATCTTTGTTTTTTGCATAATATGAATAATATGGAAGTTCATCAATCTGGAAGATAAAGCGGTTTAAAAATATCGAAGAAATAATCATCTGCAAACCCAGATCCGCTGTCCAATCAGGTTTGGAATCTCTTTCCAATAAATAGATATTATTAGAATATCCAATGTTTCTAAGTAAAAGTTTCGGAGTCAAATACAAAAAAGAGACTTTTTTCCAGGATCCTTTCTCTATTCCTTCCTTAATCTTAAAAAAATCTTCGGAAAAAAGATTCAAGGAAATTAAGAATAAAATAATTACAAGTAATCTTTTTCTGAAAAAAAACATAAATAATTATATATGAAAAAGATGAAATAGGCAACAGGAGGGGAGGAAAGGAAAAAGGTAAAAGATAAAAGTTAATTAAATTCGAATATCGAATAATGAACAAGGAATAGTGAAGGTAATTAGAAAGCTTGGTAAGAGGCAAAGAGGTAAAACTTGGTTGACTGGACTAATAGTTGATTGGTTGAATGGTTGAATAGTTCTTTTTTTAACCCAAAACTTAACACTCAAAACTCATTACTTTTTACTTGTTACTTGATACTTTTTACTATTTACTTTGGATTTTTTACTTTTTACTTTGGGTTTGATAAATCAAACCCCTACCCATTTACTCATCACTTCTTTGTCGGACTCTGTTCTTCCTCCTCTTCATCAATAACTACTGAAGCTCCCAGTGCTGCAGCTGCTGAAGTTCCAACAATAATTATTGCAACAGATCTTTTTATCTTCAGGCAAAATGACATATATGAGGTTTTCCCTTCAATTATTGTAGCTAAAAAATCAATTCTCTTTACCTTGTAGTTTTTATTATCAAGCTTTATGGAAATTTTATAATTACCAACAGGAACATCAATTAATTTATAATCTCCGTTTGAATCTGTTATATTGGATTTAAATACCTTTTCGCCCGTATATTCTTCCTCTTTATCTTTATCTTTCTTTACACGAGTTAATATAACCTGAGCATCTTTGACAGGGGTTTTACAATCTTTTGTATAAATAAATCCCATTAAATCTCCAATCTTAACCTCTTTAATCTCATCTGCATAATTATATGCTGGAAATAAATAAAAAATAAATACTATTACAATACTTACGCTAATTATCCTTAGTGTTTTTGACATTTCAACCTCTCTCTTATATTAATATATTATATATTATTTATTTTGTCAATATAATAATCTGTTTTTTTATATTTTTTTTCCAATTTATGGACTTTCAAGAATTGGGACATAGCCTTTTTGAAATTTTTATTTTTAAAATAGATCTGACCCAATCTATAAAAAAATTCAATATGATCTTTGTTGGTGCTTTCATAAAACCTGGATTTCTTCATAATCTCAATTCCCGGTTCGATTCTGTTCTCTTGTTCTAAATAATCTATAGTATTTAAAATAAATTCAAGATCATAGGTTTTAGAAATTTTTACACATTGGTTTACAAGACTAACAATTGATTGAACATCATTTTTTTTAACTTTCAAAACCTTTTTAAGTATATCTACAAAGAGGAACTGATCCCCCACAAACTCTCTAACAGCTTTTTTCAACTGCTTTTTATCACTTATATTCATAGTGATTTGATCAATTATTTTTTTCCTTTTTTGAATAACCTCTTTTACAATATCATTCAGCCTGTTCTGAATTTCTTTTTTTGAGATCTTTTGGAAAAAAGCCAGAGTTTGACCATAATTTCCTTTTTTATAATAGGAAAACGAAAGTAAATAAAAAATATCATCCTTAAACTCAGGCTCAATAGAACTATATATTTTACTTAATCGATTAATACTGGAATCATATTTTTTTTTCTTAAAATCAATATATCCATTCAAATATTGAATTCTTATATCTTTCTTATCTATTTTTTTAAGCCTTTTTATATTCTTCTCAGCTTCTTTAAGGTTATCCTGTTTTATATTCTTAAGACTATCTCTAAAAATAAGCTCAAACCTGTAAATTTTACCGATTTGAATTTTCTGAGATTCTGATTTTTTTATCTCTTTAACCTTAAAAAGTGTTGAGATTAATATTTTAAAATCATCTTTTATGGATTTAGGTACATTTAAAGTAGATAGATCGTTTATATTAAGACTTTTCTTAAATTTATCCACAATTTTCCTTGTTTCTTCCATTCTTCCCATCTTAAAATGAGAAATGGAATAAAAGAGATATAATTCAATTAGATTTTCTCTATCTTCAATAAGGCCAAATTCGGCAATTTTAAAATTTTTAATTGCCAGCTCATAATTACCCTCTTTATAAAAGGTCTCACCCTCTTTTAACAGGTTTATATAAAAGTCCTCAGCTTTAATATCCGCACAAAACCAGGCAATCCCAACAAAAAATAACATAATAAAAATAAATGATCTTTTCAAACTATCACCTTGATATATATTAACATAATTTTAGAATTAAGCAAATAATGAAGAGGTCAGAGGTGAGAGGTTAGTGGTAAGAGGTAAGGTTTCACCCATCTTCACTTTTACCTTTTTACTTTTTACTTTGGGTTTGATAAATCAAACCCCTACACATCTACTCATCCACCCATTTACCCATCTACTCATCTACCCATTTACTCGTTACTGTTCACGAGCTTTTTGCATGATGAAATATGATATTATTCAAAGCCTTAAAAAAATATTTCAAATCAGTCTTGAAAGGACTTTTTGCATAACTTTCCAGGTATCTTTCTTCCGACTTCCACACCTCTTCTATTGATCCCGGCATATCAGCATAATAAGGGGGAATAAGACCCGGTTTAAATCTCACCCTCTCTTTCTGCAGGTTTTCTGGATATGTGTTAAAAAATGTTTCACTTAAAGGCCTGACACCTACCAGTTTGATATCCCTTTTCAACCAGTTAAAGATCATGGGGAGTTCATCTATCCAGAGCATCCTGAATATCTTTCCCCAGGAAGTTATTCTGAAATCATCCATAATTTTTCCTTTTTTATCAAGCTTGTTCCTCTCATAAATATACTTATGAATAAATTCCGAATATGCATGCATTGTTCTCACTTTATAGATATAAATAAAACCCCCTCCCTTTCCTATCCTCTTCTGTTTGAAGAAAAATCCATATGAAGGAGCTGCTCTATCTTCAGGTTTTTTTGCTTTTTTTAAGGCAAACCACACAAAATTGTCAAGCTCTTCAAGGGAAATTATTTCAAAACCACAATAGTAAAGCCTGCCCAATCCCTGTGCCATTGAAAAAACCCTGTTCTGCCCATCGGTTATTAAAAAATATATTTTCTTTAATAAAGGCAATTTAGGAAAAACCCTTTTCCATATGAAATCAAAAAAATAGAAAAGTCTTGCAAAAAACATCGGGTATTTTTTTTTGAAATAAAAAAATCTTCTCTCACAGGGTTCAAACTTTCCAATAAACACACCTCCCTTTCTAAGGATCCTGTTCACTTCCATTATATATCCATTCAATTGCCTGAAACTGTTCAGCTCATGTAGATTGATAAATAATTCAAGAGATCGGTCCGGTAGAATATTAACATTATACGGGTTCCCCACATCCATGATCTCTGTTTTGATAATATTAACGCTATTGAGTTCAATAGAGCTGTCTATATACTCAAAAATTTCCGGAAATCTTTTCAAATAAACTTTGGAAAGTTTTTCTCTTATTAATCCTGATTTGAATTTTTTTTTGCGTAAACTGTATTTTTCCTGCTGTGTTTTCTCCTTTTCTATTATTCCATTCACAATTTTATTTTCGCTCAAGAGAGGGGCATCGAAAAAATCGATCTCAGGGATATCGCTCTTCTGTGCATGTTTAAGCAAATAACCTACAGTCAGTATTAAAAGTTCCATAAACGCATAAATACCAATAGATCCGAAAACAAGAAACCTTGAAAAACCTTTGATTCTGAGGCCAAAGATAACAGAGGAGAAAATTGACAAAGTAATAAGATAGGATTTAAAAAAGGGATATATCATTCTGAAATATTCTTCTCTTAAATTTAAGTGAAATCTGTGAGTAAAGAGTGCTACAAGGAACCATAATAAATAGAGGAAAATTAGAATATAATGATAAGTTTCAGAGGATATTTTCACTGTCCCAATTTTTAAGTAATGAATAATAAAGAAACCTGCATTAATAAGTATAAATTCAGTAAAGATCAATTTTAAAGAGAGTTTCTTTTTCTCAACAATATCATCTCTAAAAAATGGGAAGTAAGCCCCGGAAATAATCAATATTTCAAGAAGAAGATAGATTGTAATGGAACCGTAAATAATAAAACGGGATAAATTATATAATTCAAGTCCGTAAATTATAAGAGAAAGAAGTCCTGTAAAATAAAAAGCAGAAAAAACATAGGGTTCCAGGCTTATTAAAGCTCTCTCTCTTTTTATATTCTCGCTGAACTTTGAAGTAAAGATGCATGATATTAACCAGCATCCGAAATAGATGGGGAGAAATTTTATATAAATACCATCAAAGTTCAAATTTCCCCTTTTAAGGAAAAATGCAAATATAAAGGCAAATAAGAGTAATAATCCATCAACAATAAACTTAAATGGATTGAAACTTCCTTTTTCCCTTTGTTTAAAATTGTTCACGTTTTGCATATCTCTTCTTAATAATCCTTTATAATTCTATGTTAAATGTTCAACCATCAGCGTCCAGCCTTCAGCGTCAGCTTTTTTCAACTTAAAACCCAAAACTAAAAACTGATTGCTCTTACCGCTTTAGTAACGAGTAATGTGTGATCAGTGATGAGTGTCAATTTTTCTCTCTCTATATTCCATTTTTACCCGCACAATATAATGATATTTTACACTATTTTAAGCAAAATGTCACACTGCCTCATGTTCCCTGAGCTCAGCATTCAGCCATCAGCGTTCAGCCTTCAGCACCCATTTACTTCTGTCAAGTCCTGATTAAAAGTTGACACTTCGACTTTTAGACATTTCAACTCTTTAACTTTTTACTTTTACCTTTTTACTTTTTCCTTTTACCTTTTCCCTTGATTTATTTAAATCTCTCCTGATACTCCGGACTTGCCCCGTGAAATTGTTTTTCTATTTCTATGGGGTTTTTTTTCATAATCTCAACTGACTCGGGATAATTCTCAATAAACCAGACAAAAAAGGCTGTAACATCGATCTTCTCAGCAAGCATGTTCTGGCATCGTTGCTCATGAATTTGTTTCAAATCCGGATCATTCAGCAATTCAAGAGCTTTTTCAAAAACCCCTTCAGAACTATTAAAATGATACAATAACCCCCTTTCCTGTTCCTCTTTTAAATAACCCATAAGAGGTAAACTATTTATATAAATAGCAGGAGTTCCAAGGCATACGCATTCTGAAGCCATTGTAGCTCCTTCACCAATATAAAGCTCTGTATAAGCCAATGCATCGTGTATTTTCTCAGGAGGTATTTTTATTTGAAATTGTTTCAAATCATCAGGCAATTCTTTTTCTGATGTAATAAAAACTTTCACATATTTTGATAATTCCATTATCATTTTATTCTTTTGATTAAGAAGGAACCCTTGCTCTCCCCTATCGTGAATAGCTTCCCATGCAACGAATCGTACAATTACAAATCTTTCATCTCTACGAATATTTAAAATATCATAAATATTTGAATCAGGTTGAAAATATGGGGGCTGCAAGTATGCTAATTCATGAAATCCATTGTACTTGAAATGTATGTCCTTAAAATCTTTAAAAAAGCATGAAGGGCTAATAAAACATTTACTTATTGGAACTGAAAGCTGATATGCCCAGGAAGCATGTTCAGTATCACCGAAAATGATGTGTGGGATTTTTAATAGAAAGCCTGCTTGAGCTAGAGATGGGGATGAACAGCTTATTAATATTTGAGGCTTATATCTTTTTAATATCCACATTAATTTTAAGAAGAAATAGATCATCTTAAATGATTTTCCCATAATACCTTTACCAGGCTTTCCAAGAGCCATATGAGGAATATGGAAATTCTCCAGTAAATCCAGGCTCACATCTTTATCACGGGAGGTTACAACAACCTGATGTCCCTTATCCTGCATTATCTTAATAAAATTTCTAAAGAGATGAACATCCGCAGGATGACAAATATCAATTAAAAGTTTCATTTTATTCTTTGCAAAACGTCAAAGCGTCTAAAAGTTAAAAAGTTGAAACGTAAAAACATCAAACTCAACACTTAAAACTATTTTTGGTTTTTTTTACTACTTACTTCTTATTTTAACAAATCCCCAAATCATTCTTGTAAGTTATTTTTAACCTTTTTATCTTCAAACTGTTTGGGAACATAAATCCACCTTGGACTCAGTTTCAATCCCGTAACAGGATAAAAAATATCCTTTTCAATAAATATTTTTTTGTGTTTTTTATAATATTTATTGACTTCATCCATATGAAAGTTGCCAACAGAATTTATAATAATCGCCTGAAATTTTTGCTCCTTAATGGCTACTTTTAATTCCATCTTAAGTTTTTCTGAAACCCCACTATCCTCCCCACTACTGTAAATATCATATATTGCCTGCCTGTGAGCATAGGTTTTTTTCCCAGCTAATACGGGTAAAAATCCTTGTCCCATTGCCAGAATTTCTCCTTTGATTAGACCAATTTCCTTAATGAATTTATTTCCTGCAACTATGTCTTTTTGAGTAGGAATCTGTGCTAAGGGATTATAAATTAACATAATAAACTGTAGTATGCATAAAAAGTAAATTAAAGTCATCAGATATTTTCTAGGAGCAGTTTTTAAATTCTGGAAAATTTCAATAAGATAATTAATACTCAAACCAAACAGAATGGAAATTATCGCATAAGCCGGAAATAAAACATTATTGTAGGAGGATGTGTTAATACGTGAATACCATGTACCTCCAACCATTCCAATAGTCAAAACGATATAAAAAAGATCATTTGTTTTAAAATTTTTTAGTTTATAAAAGACAAATGGAACCACTATGCAGCAAATCACAGGCACTGTGGCCAAAATATCCTTTAACCAGAAAGAGGACAACCTTGAAAGTGTAGGGTTGATTCTATGTATTTGCTGAGAACCAGTCAAGTCAAGGACAAAATAAGTGAACCAACCATTGGTAATACCATTTAAAATCAATATACTGGTCATAATCACAAACAAAGCAGTACCAATGAAAAAAAGTGATTTTTGTCTTTTGGTAAAAATCAGATAGATGATGACGGGGATTATTATTACAAGAGTAGTCTGTTTAGTTAGGAAGGCCAATGAAACAGACAAACCGGCTGTAATATACCAAATCCATGAATTTTTAAACCTCAATATATAAACTGATAAAAGTAATAAAAAAAGAAAAAGGGAATCACATCTGGCGATATCGAACCAAGCACCACTTATCCGAAACATGGCAAAAAATAAACTGGCGGAGATAAAACCTAAAAAAATGTTTTTAGTCTCTTTTTTTACCAGAGAAAAAATTAAGGCAAAACAACCCAGAGATGACAAAAATGAAACAAATCTCAACGGGAAGAATCCAATCCCTGTAAATTTTGACATAAATGCTGACAAATAGAAATAAAACGGAGTATAAATGGAAGGAACAAATTCAATCGATGGTTTTAAATATATTGCCTTGCCATCAATTATCCTCATAACATGGTCGACCATGCTCCCTTCCATCCATTCAAGCTCAAAGGGGTATTGAATTCTGAAAAAAACTACAATAATATAGGTAATAACAAATAATATAGCTGTTGAGATAAGAAAAAATTTAGAAATATTTATCATCTGAAATTGTTTGTTTTTTTTCATTTTTTTTAATAAATCAGTCAAATTTTAAGTATCCTTAAATTCATTTTTAAATAATATTATAAATATTATTCCTTTGATATGTTTGCCAGAAGGAAACATTAATCATCTCTCTACTCTATTTTACCGGGTAAAAGAATATAGTTCAAATAAATGCTAAAAAAAAGAAATAATTTTTTAAAACTCATAGGTATTGACTATTAACTTGACATATTTTTTAGGAATTTTTATAATAATAAAGGATTTTTTTAGCTGCATTCCTGAGTAGTTTGTAGGTCCTGTCATTGGCAGAGTAAAAAAAAATTTTATGGAGCGAACTTTGAACAGAGAGAAAAGGGTGTTTACTATTTCGAGTAAATATATAATTCTGTCTCTGACTATAATATTCATACTGTTTCTGGGTATCCTAATGCGGACCATTATAATAGACGATGCCTATATTTCTCTGCGTTATGCTGACAACCTTCTGTCTGGAGAAGGTTTGGTATTTAATATTGGTGAAAAAATTGAGGGTATAACCAATATCGGCTGGATTCTTTTTCTCATTCCTTTTATTCCCCTTTTCGGTTCTGTTCTGACGGTAAAAATTGTTGGACTTATTCTGGTATTTGTCACTGTTTTTTTATTGTATAGAACGAGTTCAATTTTTGAGGAGAACTATCCAGTTATGATACCGGCAATAGTGATTCTAATGACTTCAACCCAGTTAGAATTCATCCTTTTTTCTCTGGCCGGTATGGAAACAGCCCTTATGTCCTGCCTGCTCTGCATCATTATCTGGATGATACAAAAAAACAAGTCCATGATCTGGATAGCCTGTATATGTTCCTACCTTTTCCTGGTTCACCCCGAGGCTATTCTGATTTATCCTCTGGCACGATTTTTTTTAATATTCAGCGAAAAGATCTGGAAACGAATCATAAAAGCTGATTTAGTTTATTTCACTTTAATTATTTCATACTCCATTGCCAGATTTATCTATTATGGAAGTTTTCTTCCAAACACCTTCCATGCAAAAGAATCCTCCTTAAAAACCATCCTAATAAATTTATACAAGACAGGGATTGGAAGCAACACCAATATTCCAACAATATTTATCTCTCTTGGAATCCTGATCATTCTGATTCTTGGTATAACCAGCATTATCCGAATCAATAAACAAACCGCGGCTTTTCTAGGAGCTACAATCCTGGTAGGCTATGGATTTTCCCTATATGCACCGCTCGACTGGACTGGACTGGCTCGGTATTTTGCCCCTTATCTACCCTTGGTAATATTAGTCCTGTGGCATGGGGTTTCTTATCTGGTAAAATCTCTGGAGCGAACCTTTTTATGGATAAAAAAATTCAAAAGAGTTTTTATCCTGGGACTGGCATTGGCCATGATCCTGCCCTCCATAGCCAGAATTGCCTATCATTTACACCCAGAAAATCTCGAACAATATCCAGGTTTTATTATCTCATCAAGAAACCTGGTAAAACCTGTCAAGTGGATAAAAAAAAATACCCCCCAGGATTCAATTATTGCCTGTCGGAGGATAGGCACTCTGTCTTTTTATTCCAAGCGATATATCTTCGATCACCTCTTCGGCCTAACCGATCGAGAAATTGCCAGAGCAAAGGGATCAACCACAGCACTTATCAATGATCCTGTAATAGGCAATATCTGGCGTCGTAAAAGTCCAGATTATTTTCTAGAAGATCAGATTCGAGTCAAGTTGGTGCTAAGTCTGACCGGTGAAACTAAAATCTCATTTCATATTCAGGGGATCGAATATAAACTGTCAAAAAGTTTCATCATAGGTAAACACCCAAACGGGGATAATGTTGAATGGTGGCTGTGTAAAAAAATAGCGGACAGATCAAATTTATAAATATATACTAAGAAAAACAAAATCACGTTTTAATCTTCAGGTAAGAATCATAGGATGGAAAATTATTGATCAACCTCTGCCAGTCCTCTTCCGTATCTATATCAATGGGTGTCTCATCCAAAATGTAGGGCAGCATCTTCTCTCCCAGAGAAAGTTTCTTTTCCAAAACTACCTTTACCCAGGTGGCATCCAAATAGGAACTTAATAAAAAAGTTTCAGGAAGAGGATGTTTCGCGCTATTATATGGACCCACACGTGGAACATTCACCGGACATTCGATAAGGTTTTTCTCCCGATTAATCGTTCTCATCAGGAAGACCGAATATGGAGATTTACAAACAGTGCGAATAGAGTCAACATCCGGCCGGGAAACCAGAGTCTGCAAAATATCATCAACCTGATCTGGTCTTCTCAGGGGATTTGTGGGCCTCAAATTTGTTATAATATCCGGTTGGTAGTCCTCATTCTCCTTCAACCACCCAAGGGCATGTAGATATACTTCAGTATCTCCCGAGCTGTCCTGTGCAAATTTCGCTGGCCTTAGAAAAGGAACCTCCGCTCCATATCTAAGGGCAATATCTGCAATCTCCTGATCATCAGTAGTACAAATTACTCTATTGATTTCCTTTGACAAAAGAGCAGTTTCTATCGAATAAGCAATTAATGGCTTTTCCCATAATCTCCTAATATTCTTTCGTGGCACCCGTTTTGAACCACCTCGAGCCGGTATCAAAGCTAAAATCTCTTTTTTCCCCATCAGTTACCTTTTAATCGAACATCTCTTCAATCCGGGCATTTATCAGCCTGGCAATCTCTCTCATCTCTGTTCTGGCTTCTCTGAACTTGTCAATTCGTTCCTGAGGATTTTTTAGTATCCGGAGAGCAGAATCGATTAAATCCTGTTCGAGATTATCCGAAAAAGCATCCAGGCCCAGGTCCTCCAAGCTAGTTGCCTTTAAAAAATCCCACATACGAGGCTGAGTGACCAGAGGAATCATAGGTACTCCAAGACCAATGCAAGGAGATATGGAATGCACACGCATACTTATGGCAAGATCCGCTCTCTGATATCTGCCATAAAAATATCCTGTCCCCTGAACCCGCATCAAACCGGTAGATATTGAACTTTGATGGGCAATCTGCGGTTCAAAGGCATCTACTAAGGAGGCAATAAACTTATAATCATCCAGGTAATGAGGGACCAGTAGCAACTGTGCTCCGGATTCTCTCAATATACGGGTCAAGGCATTCCTAAGCTGTTCTATTAACTGACTTCGGGTTTTCCGCCAGGATTTATCAGGAACCATGCTATTATTATTCTTAGACAATTGATATCCGGTTTCCTGAACATACCGGATATTCTCCTGCCCAAATCTAAATGGAGCATCTTCATCATTAGGAGCAAAGATGATCACTTTGCGTTCATCCAATATTTCAGGATATTGTCCCGGTTTGGCATAGGTGAATACACCTGTATCCGGGATTTCATAGATCTTTGCAAGAGTATCTGGATCAAGCTTGAGGGTTTTCTTCAACCATATCCTGGTTCCATCGTTTCTGACTCCCATCAATACATTCGGAAATTCAGTCAAACCTCTGAAAGTTTTTCTAAGCACCTCAGCATGATGAAAAACCTGTCCATGAAAATGACGATAGGAGATTCCATAAAAAACAATAGGTTTCTTTACTTTTTTTACCAATGAAAGAGGCAGCTCAAAACGCATGCCGTTTTCCCTGAGGTATTCCCTGCCGTGGATTGTGACAGCCCCATTTATGATCAGGCCGTTGCTGTGGTTAACCAGATCCACAAATTGTTCATCAAAATATTTTATACCAAAGGTATAATCATCCCAGGCCTCTCTGACCCACTCAATCTCAGCTTTGAAATCCTCTGAGATCAAGTTCTCCAGCCCTGTAATCAGAGCACCATTGCCAATATTGGTACTATTGCAATTTGCCAGATGAATTAATTTAAGATTTTTAGCCATTTCTACTCAGATTTACTCACCAGCTTCCCATTTGAGATGGGATCGTAATTTTTTTGCTATGGAAACTTCCTTTCTAATAAAACGTTTTTCACCATCTCCCATGGCTTTTTCGATCTTCCTGACCACACCAACCAGGGTTCTAAGTCCATTGGGTTCAATCGAGGCAGCCTGATCCGATCCATACATTGACCGGTTAAGGGTAATATGCCTCTCCAGGGATGTGATTCCCAGGGCTGCAGCCGCATAAGAAACAGCCAGCCCTACCTCGTGCCCACTGTATCCAACATTGCAGTTATAACGTTCCCGTAACCTGGGAATACAATTCAGGTTGGCATCGCTATCATCCATGGGGTAAGTGGACACACAATGCATCAGCTCGAATGGACATTTGGTTCTTTTAAAGATATCTACAGCCCTGTCAATATCTTCATAAGTGCTCATTCCAGTAGAGATAAAGGTATGTTTCCCTTTAGCTGCTACTTTTTCTAGAAAATCGATATCCACCAGCATGGCTGAAGCAATCTTGTTATATTTTAAATTAAACTGTTTGAGGAATTTTAGACTTTCAGCATCCCAGGCAGAGGCAAACCACTCTATATCAAGCTCTCTACAATATTGATCGATCTCTTCATATTCCTGCTGACCAAGTTCCAGACCCAGCTTCTGGTTCCGTCTGGTATTCCCCCAGGGGCTTTCCAATGGTGCATCCAGTTGTTCTTTTGAATAAACCAGGTCAACGGTTCTCTTCTGGAATTTAACCGCATCGCAGCCAGCATCCTTGGCAACCTGGATCAATTTTTTTGCAATTTCAACCTCACCATTATGATTAATACCTAATTCACAAATAATAAATATATTCAATGTTTTACTCCTGTTGTTTTAATTATATCATTTGAAAATAGAAAAAACTTTAGTTTCATGAGAAAATTTTATTTTTTCATACAATAAATCATTAATATGGCTGGGAATATTCAAGCAGTTCAAAATTTTATTATTGAGACCGGTTGTCTCCAGACCTTGTTGAAGCACCGAATTACCCACAGTTTAAATCGTCCTAAAGGGGTTTTAGATAATTTTCTGATTGTCCGGCTGCGAAGAATAGCTTTTTTCAAGGCTTTTACCCAACTATCATTTCCCATACCGTTCTTGGATGCTAAATCCAGGATCACATTGTAACCAATACTGATAGTAAACTCTTTCAATGGTCCCAATCTGAAAATTCTGTCATCACCCACATCTTTTGAAAATGCCGATGGGATTGGAAGTCCCAGGGCACGAAAAGTGAGAATATTACGGATACATTTTTCGCAAACACAGCAGTTTCTGTCCTTTTCTTCACCTTCCCAGCAGACTCTCAAGTATTTCATTCCTTCGGGCCATTCACTGATAACCTTAATTTTTTCTGCCCTTTGAAATCCACCACCGTCAGGGATGATGGAGAAAGATTCACTGGATAATAAGGGGTCTGTCATGGGATTTGACCCCTCTACAAGGTTCTGATAACTGCTATAAGGAACTCCTTGAGCGATCAACCCACGGGAATATTTGTTTTGAAACAAGGCAAGTACGGAAGCCACCCCTGTTCCAAAGGCATGGGGCCAGAATACCGAGACCTCCTTAAAGTTGGTTGCAACCCTATAGAGCTGAATATCAAGACTGTTCAATTGATATTCTACTTTTTTACAGGCACTTTCATAATATTCAGTCTGATCAAGGGGAATATCAAAACCATGGACCAGTACAGCAGTCTTTAAGGGTTGCGGGAAACGTGTAGATACCCCTTTGGCATGTCTGTAAGCAGTAAAGCAGGAATCAACACCTCCGGAGAAACACATGATGGCCGTAGTACGATCAGGAAGTTCAGGTTCTCGTTCTTCATCAGCTCTGATCTCAATAGCAGTGTATTTTTCGGGTATCCAGATTGTCCAGGCTCTCTGAAAATCCTCCAGATTTCTCAAAAGAGAGGGAGAAACCTGTCCATGAACCTGAAGCGACTCTCCCGCATTCATAGCTATCTGCAAAATCCCTAAAACAAAAGGATCAGCATTAGAGCAAAGTTCATTTTCATGAGAAGCTTCCACTCGGTACCAAAGTCGTTGCTTAATGCTGCTACTTTCAAATCGAGCAGCTAGCTCTATATTTCCATTGATATTTTTTCTATCTTCAATCCATAATTCAGCCATTTTCCCCACCTCCGTATTCCGGTTTTTAAGTTATATATTATTGATATTACCAATTAAAACCAATTATTTATAAAGTCCTAAAAATCTCTAAAATTTTATAAGAAAAGCTCAAACTTGACGAGAAATAACTTTTTTCGTTCTTCATATATTGAAATATCCATTAATCTGTAGTTTAATGTTTAAGTTTGCCGGTATCCCCGGAAATTTATATTTTTATTAAGATATAAATCTTCCGTTTGTTTAAAGGATGAGTTGCATCTCTTTTTGTAAAAATTTTGAATTAAGGTTTTATTTGCTTCACATAAGGCCTGATGGAATTCATCATCAGTCATATCTGTGAAGTTTACAGTTAAAAGATCAGAATTAAGATGTTTGTTTTCATAAAAATCAGCAGTATCCTTTAAGAGGCCCTTTTTTATGGCATAATAAAACAAATCACAGCCGGGATACGGAGTTACCGGACGGATGGTTCTCATTTCAGCAGCCTTATCATATTTTAGCAGAAACTCTACATCCTTTTGCAGTATTTGGTAATTTTCTCCAATATTTCCAAAAATTATATTGTACCCGGGAATAATTCCTTCTGCATTGGTTGCCTCAATTCCTCTAATTATCTGTTCAACAGTCAGGCTCTTGTTCATGTTTTTTAATGCCTGATCATCTATGGATTCAATACCATAATTAATCAGAACACAGCCGGCTTGTTTCATTAATCGAAGTAAATCCGGTCTGGCAAAATTCAGCCTTCCATTGCATCCCCATCTTACCTTTAATTTTGCTTTGATAAAAGCCTTACACATCTCCTCGATACGGGAAACCGAAATCATCAATAACTCATCCATAAATGAAATCCGGGTGATACGATATTTTTTCACAAGATAATTAATCTCTCTAATGATGGCCTGAGGATCTCTAGGCCTGTAACCTTTGTCCATGCGGTAACAAAAGTTACATTTATATACACAGCCCCGTCCGGAGAGTATGGGTAAAGTAAAGTCCCTGTTGGTGCAGTCAGGAGTACGAAATAACCTGTAATAATGAATTGGGAACAGATCGTATGCTGGTAAGGGTATATTATCGATCTCTTTGATGAGCTCTCTTCGTTCATTTATAATAACCGTGTCCTGACTACTGCGATAAGCAATCCCTTTGATTCCTCTTAGATCTCTCTTTTCAGCTATTGCCTTGACCAACTCAACAACTGTCTCTTCTCCTTCCCCCATAACTATCACATCAGCCATGGTTTTTTTTAAAAAGTATTCCGGATCCGGAGAAGGGCCATGCCCTCCCAGGATATAAACCGGACGATTCTTTGAATGATTGATAGCTTTTGACAGAGCAAGTACTTTTTTATATTGATAATAACCGGCAACAACACCTATTCCAATAAAATCAAATTTTTCCTTATCCAGATATTCCGTGAGGCATTCATCAGGATAGTGATGTAAATCCTGATTCCAGATTTTTACCTCTATTCCGTTATCACGTAGTACCGATGCAATGTATCCTAATCCAATGGGAAAAATGTGCATATAAGTATCATCGTCATATACAACCAAAAGTATCTTCATCGTTTCTCCTTATTCTAACAAGTTTTAATCCTGACATCCAAAAATTGATCTGGAAAGATTAAATTTCTTGTAAAATTTGCTTTATTTTTTTGATTACCCGGCTGCAGCAGTTTTTATCATTGTAATATTTCATAGGAGGAATGGTTTTTGCTTTTAGTTCTTTCTTTATAATTTTTTGAATAGTTATTCTCAATTCATTCCTGGATTTTACCAAATAGGATAATCCCAGTTTATTGGTAATTAAATTGTCCTTTCTTCCTTTTTCCGGTTGATAACTTATCACTGGTTTACCGGAAAAAACCGACTCAAATAATAGAGTTGAATCCGTGCCAATGATAATATCAGATTCTCTTATAAGGGGTTTTATATCTTTTCTCCAATGGATTTTAACTCTGGCGCTTTTTATAATTCCATAATAATCAGAACTTTCTTTGGGGTGTGGTTTAATAACCAGATTAACCAATTGTTTTGTTTTTAATACAGTTTGTATCACATCCCGGGTTTTTTTTATATCCGTCAGATATCTGCAATTTTTATATACAGGCTGGGAAATAAATAAAATAGATGTTATATCATTGTTCTGTTTTTGCTTTTTTAAAAAAGAAAAAGAGTCAAAATAGGGATTACCTGTAATTAGCAGTTTCTCTTCGGGAAATCCATCCCCTATCATCCGGTCTTTGGCAATCTGGTCGGGAATCAGGATAAAATCCGGTAATGAATCGGGATTCTTGTTCCCGTCAATTGTAAATCTATGCCAATAGTTTCCCCAAAAATCTAATATGGTAATACTCCTGATACTATGCTGCCGGGCATAGATAATTGCATCTTTCTCTACGCTGTTTCTCATACTGGCTCCGGTCACAATCAGGTCTGGGTTATAATCCACAGCATTTTCAAAGATCCCGCCATCCAGATCAGTAAAAGAAATATCCAGATCCTGAAAGATTTTTTTACTGAATTTTGTAGCAAACACTCTAATACTGATGTCGTCTTTATATATAATTTTTTTTATAACCGGAGCTAGAGCATTTCCACTTCCCAGATCCTGGCTTACAAACAATATGTTTCTCATATTGGCTTTGATAATCTTCTATTTATTGTATGGATAATGCAGATTAATATTGTCAGGTTTTACATTAAATTTTATTTTCAGGGAGTTTTATCACTTCTTAGTCCATAACTTTTTAGCCATTAAATATTCGGCATATTCAAAATCAGCGGGTTCATCAATATCATGAGCATTTTTGATATCAACCACAAAACCCCTGAGATCCGGTCCGAAAACCTTTCCCTTTCTGACAAATTCCGAACGGGTGGCAATAACAATTCCCGGCTGCCAATAGGCCGGTTTCAGCTTCTGCCTGGGAACATCAGTTAATAATTTATCAAAATATTCTGTTTTTAGTACTGGAGACATTCTGCCTGTTTCCGGATTATCCAGAAACCACATCTTATAAGGTGTTACATGGGTTGGAACAGCCAGGGTACGAACAGAATCACAGCTCTGATCAAGCATAAACTGAAGGGTATTGTCCACATCTTCAACTGTTCTGAATGGCAGGGTCGGCTGCAGTATTACTAAGATTTCAGGATGCCAGCTCCGATTTTCCTCCACCCATTGAAGTGCATGCTTTAAAAAATCAATATCCGGTGAATTATCCTGAGCCAATTCAGATGGACGTAAAAAGGGTACATCTCCTCCGTATTTTCTGGCAACCTCTGCAATTTCAGGATCATCTGTGGATACTATGGCAGCATCGATCAATCTTGATTTGGCAGAGGTTTCAATGGTATAGGCAATTAAAGGTTTACCGCATAGGGGTATAATATTCTTTCTGGGAACACCCTTTGAGCCTCCCCGAGCCGGGATTACTGCCATTATTTTATCTGTTTTGTGTTTTCCATCAGATGTTAAAACTATATTCCAAGGATTAAATCCACAGCTTCTGCCACGGCTCCTCTGCCGCCACAGGCATTAAGAACCTTATCCGCAGCATATCTTGCTAATTTATCTCCATCTGAGGGGCATAATCCCAGTCCAACCATCTGTAATGCGGGCACATCCCTTCTGGCATCAGCGACATAACAGATTTCTGAAAGGTCTAAACTTAACTGCCTGGTTACCTCTTTTATCCCGGTTTCTTTATCCTTAGCATTGTATACAGCCAGCCCCCCACCGCACCGCTTCACTACAGGCAGGGCTTGTGTTTCTGATTCACCGGTTAGAAATGCCACTTGAATCCCTTTTTGCCGGATCAAAGTTAAAGCATCCAGATCTCTTAAAAATATTCTCTTGCCGGATGGGCCTTCTACAGCAACGGTCCCATCAGTAAGAACACCGTCAATATCCAGCACTAAAGCCTTAATATTTATATCCCTTTTATCTTCCATATCAAAATCTTAATTAATTAATCAATCTATGTCAAGAACAGTTGTTTAATTGTTTTCTCCTCCTCTTCTACCCTTCTTTACTATTATTTTTTTAACCAAATTTTTTATGTTTTGAGACAATAATTCTCTCACCCAAAGGCACCAACTATTTGCCCATCTCTGTGGATGTGTATTTATTATGATTTTGTTGGGTAATTCTCTTTCTTTTATTAATGAGATTAAGTGAGAGGAATTTCTTATCTTTACCTTAAATCCACTATCCACCTTATCTCGAATACTTGCAGCTTCATTATTCCATTTTCGACCAGTATCTGTAACATAAAATACCTTTTTATAATCTATATCAAAATATGGCTCCCCAATAATCCCAAAATCTCTGTAATCATAAACCTCCCATAGGTCCCGGCTGTCATATTTTGACAGAGGACTCCCGTGCATGCATATGGTTTTTATCGGACAAATTTCCCTTAATTTTTTCAAATTCTCCTCAAAATCTTCAATCGCCAATTCAAAAATTGAATTTTGAGTTTTGAGTTTTGAGTTTTGAGTTGATTCTGGGCTACTATCTCCTTCCTCCTTACTCCTGACTCCTGACTTCTGTTCACTGCCTTCAGCCATTTTTTTACCAAATCCCATATCCCATATCCCATATCCTGATTTCTGTCTGCTGACTTCTGCCAAATTCTCATAATGATATCCAATCTCATGCCCCATCGCCGCAATTTCTCTAATAATACCCGCATCAAAGCTCTCTTTAACTACCCTAAAATAATAACTACCCTTTACTCCTAACCTCTTTTCCAATTCCGCTACTCTTAAAGCATTCTCCGGCAATCTATCCACATCATGACGAAGAATGATAATAGAGGAGTTACCAGTAATGAGTGACAAGTTATTCTCAATGTATTCTTGAAAAGTGAAGAAAGAGTAATCTTGATCAAGTAAGGTAAAGAGTAATTGTTTGTAGGTTTTTAAGGTAAAATCCATTTTTTTTTAGTAAATAGTAAGTAGTGAAGAGTGAATAGTGGGGAGTGTCAACTTTTAATCAGGACTTGACAAGTGATTTTATTTTTGAGTGGTACATTTGATCTTTTTTATTAACCCGAATAGCATTCTCTGAATCTTATTTAATTTTTCAATAAGTTCCTCGTACTGTTTTTTGTTCAAATACTCTAAATTTTTACTTATCACCAATTGAGTTTCTATTTCTGCCAAACTTCCTAACGCAATATATAAAAATTGTATAAATTCTTTTTGTGATTGCCGGGCTGCCCCCATTCACCCTGTGGAATAGTTGCTGTTAATATCATTTTTTAACCTGCTTTTTAAATATCTATGACCATAAGTTGATTTCAAATACTTTTCTCTATGCAAAGCATCATGTTGATTTCTGCAAGCCTCAAAATAAACCAAAATAATTGGTCTTCTATTTTTAGTAGATTTCACATTACCTTTGGTATGTTGATCTATCCGTTTATTAATATCACATGTATAACCTATGTATAAATCATTGTCTTTTTGGCTTTGTAAAACATATACAAAATACATTTTTATTCCACGGGGCAAGATATATTTGAGGGAACCGAAACAGAAGCTCTCCTTAGCTGATTTATTATTCCAAACATTTCTGTTTTTGGAAATGTTTGAGTTATTGCATAAATATCAGTAACTAATTGAATACTCTCTTTCCATACATTCAAATCTCTATGTGTCTTCACAATTTACAACTTATTATTTACAATTCACTATTTACTTAAAAATTTTATATTTAAGATTTTTACAATCCTCTCCGCACTCTTTCCATCCCAGAATTTCGGAATCTTCCCTTTTTTTTCATGCCCTTGCAAAATAAGCTCGATTTCATCTATTATTTCATCCTCTTTAATAAGCTTATTTGTTCCTTCCCATATAGTAACAGGCCTTTCAGTTGTTGGACGTATTGTAAGACATGGGATATTCAAATAAGTAGTCTCCTCCTGTATACCTCCGGAATCTGTTAAAACAAATCTTGAATTCTTTACCAAATTTATGAATTGCAAATATGCTGCAGGTTCAATAAGAAAAAGGTTTGCAAAAGATTGAATCCTGTCAAATATACTAAATTCCTTAATGTTCTTAAGTGTTCTCGGATGAATTGGGAATACTAAGGGAATTTTTTCAGATATTCTTCCCCAGATATTTACAAGTTTTAACAATTTATCAGGATCATCAACATTTGATGGTCTATGAAAAGTCATAACCCCATAATTCTTCTTTTTGAAATCTTTCCCATATTTTATTTTTTTACCACTTAAAGTTCTAAATTCCATGTTAACTGATCTTGCTTTTTTAAGATTTTTAACAAGAGAATCTATCATCAAATTTCCATACATAAATATCTGTTCTTTACTTTTCCCTTCATTAATAAGATTCTCATCAGCATCTCTTGAAGTAGTAAAAAATATATCACATATTGCATCTGTTACTATTCTGTTTATCTCTTCAGGCATACTTTTATCTCTACTCCTGAGTCCAGCTTCATAGTGAATTGTTTTAATATTGAGTTTAGAAGCCACAAGAACAGATGCAGCAGTGGAATTCACATCACCAACAACAAGAACAGCATCAGGTCTCTCATTTAAACAAACCTTTTCAAACCGTTCCATTATACGAGCAGTCTGTTTTGCATGGGAGGCAGAACCAACATCAAGATTTATATCAGGCTTGGATATATCAAGTTGTTTAAAGAAATTATCAGACATATTTTCATCATAATGCTGCCCTGTATGGACAAGAATGGGCTTGAGTTCATTATGCTTTTTCATCTCACGCATCAAGGGTGCGATTTTCATAAAATTCGGCCTTGCACCAGCGACCAGGATTATTTTTATTTTTGAGTTCATTTTATTCTTAGCAAAACGTCATAATGTTGAAACGTAAAAGTAAACAAACATCAAATTTCTGTCTTTTAGATTGTCTGTTTTTTGACATTTCGACCTATGGACACTTCCACTCTTCGACACCTCAACGTTTTGACCATTCATTTCTTCTTCAAATATACGATTAATTTATAAATCATTACAGATATATAGTCACATTTTTCTTTTAAATTCTTATACTCTAAATCTTCAAGGTAACCTATCTTAAAAGAAATCAACAATTGGGTTTTTAGCTCAGCACAAGATCCTTTAGCAATATATAAGAATCTTGAAAACTCAGCATCACTTTGCCTTTCAAACCCTTCTGCAATATTTGAAGGAATTGAAACCGATGAACGTTGAACTTGATCACGAAGACCAAAATCTTTTGAAAAACATTTATTATTCTTGATTATTTTGTAAATTTCAACAGTTAAATTTACAGCTTCTTTCCATACTTTCATATCTTCCAGTTTCTGTATTTTCATAAGGATTAAATTACTGTCTTAGAATTTTTTGTTTTTTCGACATTTCGACTATTTGACATTTTGACTTTTCGACTATTCAACTTTTACTTGATTTACTTAAATCTCTCCTGATACTCCGGATTCTCTCTCATAATCTCTGCACTCTCCGGATAATTCTCAACAAACCATACCATAAATGCTGTAACATTGATTTTATCCGCCAGCATTTTTTCCCTTTTCTTCGCCCAAACTCCTTTAAGATCTGGCAAGGCTAACAATTTATCAATTTTCAACATCATTTCTTCAAATTGATCCGGTTTAAATCCGAATGTTAACCCATATTTATGCTCTTCTTCTTCAAGATAGGAGATCCTCCTCACAAAAGAATTGCTTCGAATAGCAGGAGTCCCAAGTACTGCAGCCTCAGATGTCATGGTCTGACTGTCACCTATAAACATTGTTGCATAATATAAAAGAGAGTGAATCTTTTCAGGAGATATCTTTAGTTGATATTGTTTAAATTCATCATCTATTTCTCTCTCAGCTGTAATAAATATTTTCCCCTTCTTTTTTAATTTATCGAGTAATGTCCTTTTTTTATTGAGAGATAATCCTTTAATTCCTCTATCATGATGAGCTTTAAAAACATTAAAACGAAAAATAAAAAATGTATCTCCTGATTTTATCTGTAAATCCTTTAGGATTGTCGGATCCGGTTTAAAAAGTTTGGGATGCAAATATGCCAATTCATGATAACCTGGATATACGATATGATTTTTTTTTCGTCTTTCAAATTTTAATACATCTGGTGATATTAAAAAATCGGTGAAAGGATGCGCAAATTTGGCAAAAAGGGGTTCAACTGCAGAGTCGTCATCATCAAAAATAAATGATTTCATCCTGGATATTTTTGACACATGCGCAAGTGTAATGGATGTTCCTACACCAATATCAATTTTTTCTCTTTTTACTATCTTGTACAGCAATTTATCAAAGTTGAGCTGGTTCAAAATTTTTCCCCTTATTGAATCCGATTTTGATCCAATATCAAAATATTCGAAATTATATTTTTCCAGTAGTTCTTTTGCAGCAGGAATATTTTTTACTGTTATCAAAACCTTATGATTTTTCTTTTTCATAACCTTAATAAAATTACGAAACAAATGAACATGAGCGGGATGTCCAATATCAACCAAAACATTCTTTTTTTTATGGTGTGTTTTTGAATATCCCACATATTTTAGCCGATTACTATCTAATTTGGGTTTGAAATCATGCGCTCCATAATCCTGATCAGGTTTTTCAATATCCTTAGAATCAAAATGTTTTATACTATTATCCAACCCATATTCAGCAGGAGTCCCACACCTGAACCTCTCTTGATACTCCGGACTTGCCCCGTGAAATTGTTTTTCTATTTCTATGGGGTTTTTTTTCATAATCTGAACAGACTCGGGATAATTCTCCACAAACCACACCATAAACCCTGTCACATCTATCTTATCTTTTAGCATTCTTTCACACCGATTCTGCCATTCTTCTTTGAGACTGGGCATAGCAAGTAGTTCCTTGATTTTATCAATCATTTTATCTTCTTGCTCAGGCAGGAAGCTAAAACATAATTCATATTTTTTTTCAATTTCATTTGGAACAGATAGCTTACCTGCAAAAGAGTTGCATTTTATAGCAGGGGTACCGAGCACAGCCGCTTCAGAAGTCATTGTCTGACTGTCGCCAACAAACATTTTTGCATAATATAGTAAAGAATGAATTTTTTCTGGGGATACCTTTAACTGATATCGTTTGAATTCAGGATCTATCTCTTTCTCAGTTGTAATAAATATTTTTCCTTTTTCTTTTAATAAATTTATTAACTTCCGTTTTTTATCCAGATTTAACCCTTTAATACCTATATCATGATGAGCTTTAAAAGCATTAAATCGCATGACAAAAAAAATTTCATTTTCTTTTATTCCTAATTCTTTTAAGACTTTTATATCAGGTGTAAAACGATTTGGATGAAGATATGCCAATTCATGATATCCGGAATAGGTGATGTGATTGAGTTTTTTTCTTTCAAAAGCTAATGAATCAGGAGAGATTAAATAATCAGCAAAAGGATGAGCAAATTTTGCAAAGAGCGGTTCAACTGAAGAATCATCATCATCAAAAATAAAAGATCTCATTTTAGAAAATTTCGACACATGAGAGAGTGTAATAGAAGTTCCTAAACCAAAATTGATTTTATGTTTCTTGACTATCTTGAAAATAGACCAATCATATTTGAATTGATGAAATATCTTTCCAATAATAGAATCGTATTTTTCTCCAATCTCCATGTATTCAATAGAAAAAAGTTCTAATAGTTTTTTTGCTGATGGGATATCCTTAACCGTCACAATAATTGGAATACATCTTTTTTTCATTTCAAAATAAAAATTTCTAAATAAATGTACATGTGCAGGATGACCAATATCAATTAATATTCTCATTTTATTTTAACTTTTGCCAGATTTTCAATCCAATTTTTCCCATTTTCATCATGAATGGTTTGTGAATTTTTTCAAACCTTCCGAAGTTTACAAATTCCCCACCAAATTTTTTTTTATAATCCCTTACTCCGTAAGGGACATTAGGCTTACCGGCCCCACCAAAATCAAATGTTTTATACCCATTTTTTTTACCCCACAAAAAGATCTCCCAGGGGATTAAATCATTTGGATATTTATTATAAAATTTTCGATAACTTCCCGCGTAAAAATCATAGATTGTATCCTTAAAAACCAATGCTAACATACAACCAATAATTTCATTATTATATTTAGCTGTAAAAAGTTTCAGACCAATTCTCTCCTGGGAATTTTCAAAAAAAGCTTTAAAAAAAGTGAAGGATGGATAGGGTAATTTAGCATAGGAATAAACTTCTTCAATGATTTTATAACATCTCTTAAGAGCATCCAAGGATGTATCAACTGAGAAGGTTACTCCTTTTTTTTTTGCTCTGCGAATCTCATTCCTTCTTTTAGAATGAACATCTTTCCAGAGTTCATCCTGAGACTTTTTGAGATCCACCACAATATTTAAATGTTCCTCATATGTATATCGTTTTTTTTCGAATATTTTTCTTGAATCTTTCCAATCCCATAAATTTCTAAGCTGGGTATAAATTGCCTTTTTTTTAACGATTTTATTATATTCTTTCAAAGCTATATCTAAAACTTTAGGATCCTCATCTTTAATTAAAGGGCCACCACAAATTATAGATCTCGCTGTAAAATTACCCAAAATTCCGGAATATTCCTTCTGAGTTACTGCTAATAATGTTCCCAATATTTCATCTTTTTCATTAACAATTGCAATAAAAACAGGTTCATAGTTTTTCGTATTATTATATACTTCAAACATTTCAGGTGTTTGAAAAACATTTCCGTTAGGATGATTATAAACAAATTCAGACCACTTTTCTCGGTCAAGCTCTCTAACTATTCTAAATTTATTCATTTATTATTATAATCATACATTTTCATAAATATTCCATAAGTTTTTGTATTCAGAAATAAAATTTGATAAAATCTTATATTCAAATTTAGCCTTACTTATCCACACACATTCTCAATAGTTTTTCTAAAGATAAAGCTCTTGATAATATTGTCTGATCTTTAATAAGGCTTACATCAATATACCGATCAATAAACAAATCATTAAGATCAAAAATTCGTTCAAGGTATTTTGGTGATAATAAAGAGAATCCATATTTTTGAATCAGTAATTTCCTTGATTTCCTAAATTTTCTGAGTACCGGTCTAAAAGCCAATGGCATGTTCCTATCTAGAAAAATTTTAATTTTAAATCTAAGAGGAATCGGATCCATAAAATTATATCCATAAGCTGATTCATATTTTACAAGTTCATAATATATATTTTTCATTAAAGCAACATGAAATTTACCATTAAGTTTCCACTGTAAAGGAATATTATAACTTTTATATATAAATTTCGGTTCAAGAAATGGCATCAAAAAATGATTCAATTGTTGTAGTATAGTAAAAACAAAATGTGCGGCTTTATACCTTAAAGGATGAAGATATTCAACTTCTTGTCTAGTTATCTTTTTACTCTTTTTTCCCATTGAGATATATATCTTTTCTTTCAATACCTCAAAATACTCTTTTTTATGAAAATCAGATTTACAAAATGAAAAATCGAATTTATTGTATCGAGCTTGAATATAACTATTCATGCTAAAATTTCGATTAGGAAGATTCCAGGATTCTCTATATATTTCTCCACCAGCTCCATTGAGAATCAAACTATTTATGACAGGATTATTGACTCGATATTCATAATCTGAATAATTATCAAAAATTCCCCCGGCACCTAATCCATCAAAAAAGAAAAAGCGTTCCTCTATTTTTTCTTCATAATTATTTTTTATTTCGTCAAACCACTTGTAAAAGTGGATAATCTCAAGGGGCAGATTCTCACCTTTAGAAATTTCTTCTGCACATTGAATATCTTTGGAATTCGGTGTCCCATTTACATAAACCTGAGGATGAATTCCTAATCTTAACAAACAGGCAAGCATGAGCCTGGTGTCAAAACCTCCAGAAATTGCAGTCCGTATTTGATTGTGGAATGCATCATCTATTTCTTTAAAATATTTGAGTAAATCAAAAGATATTTCGTTCACAGCTTTTTTAAAATCCTTATATATTGTAGATTTCTCAACCTTAGGTGTTAATCTTCGTGATGAAAAATCAGGAAAGATCTCTATTAGTTTTCCTTCTGCTAATATATTTATCTCATTAAAAATTGTTTTTTCAGAATAAAAATATCCATTAAAAAGGTATTCATAAAATTCATGTCTGGAAACATTCAGATTTTTTATAGCAAAACAGAGAGCAAGGTAAGATGGTGAAATGACTGAATAATCATCTGTTGTATATACGGGGTAGTAGCCAAAATAATCTCTGAATATGAATAGTTTTTTGTCTGAATAGATAAGAATACAATAATTCCCTTTTATATAATTGATAAAATCACTTCCAGATACAAAGTCAAAATACAATTCTTTAAGGCCTTCAATTCCGGTTTTTCCTCTGTATATGAATGTTCCAGAGACCACGATAAAATCTCCATTACTAAACTCATAGTAGTTATTAATATTACTAAACATTTTTTTAAAGACAAATAACTTAAATCCTTTTTTGTCAAAGCATACATTCAATTCTAATTTTTTTTTAGAAAAAACCTTTAATGGTGCAGAATAATCAATTCCATTTTCTTCATTTGAAAAACCCTTTATGTCTTTCTTTATATATAAAAATCCAGCCATTTTTAAGATAAATTACAAAAAAAAATGTTTTACTTTAATTTCACCTAACATTTTTGCCTAAGTATCCTTTCATATAAATTCTTCATCTTTTCTGCGATAATCTTTGAATCAAGATGTTTTATGTTATCTCGTCCATGCGTTCTTTTCCCGGATTCCAGGGCTTTTACTATTTTTCTTGCAACATCCTCAGGTTCAAAAGTTGTGATATAGCACCCTTCTGTATTTTTAATCACTTCCTTAACATCACCAACATCTGTTGAAACAATTGGGCAATTGCAAGCCATGGCTTCTTTTATTACATTCGGAGAACCTTCCCATAAAGATGTTAATAATAAAACATCTGCTGCATTCATATAATAAAGAATCATTTCATATGGAACTTCACAAATAACATTTAATTCCACACTTTTATCATCTAATAAGTCAAAAGCCTCTTTTGCCAAATTAAAATTTTTTTCATATCTATCTGGGTTTGCTACAAAAATAATATGCTTTTTTTGTAGATTAAAATTAATTTTCTCTTTAGCAATTTTTTTATCAATTTCTTTAAATTTTTCAAAATCAACCCCATTGGGAATAATAAAACATTTTTTTATTCCTACTCTTTCTTTCATGCTATTCGACTTGAGTATTAAAGACTTCCAGAATATACAATAAAACAATTTTAAAATTATACAGCCAAAAAATCTTTTTTGGACATCACTACCCATTAAAGAGACAACTTGATTTTTTGCTCCTGCTAAACTTGCAACATACGATGAAAGCGAATAATGAGAGTGCACAATATCATAATCTTTTTTTTTAAAAAATTTTCTTAACAGAAATATATTTCTTAAATATCCTATAAAACCTCTACCTTTTATTGAGAAGTACTCCACGTCTATGTTTAGTTTTTTAAGAGATTCACCCTGGTTTTTTACAATTATACTAATCCCATTCTTTTTATTCCCACTTGAAACAAACAGTACCTTCATAATAGTAAAGTCAAATATTTATTTTTTCAAAATATTTATATTTTCCATTTTTATCAGGTAACAATTTTTTAACAACCTTGATTTTAAAATTCACATTATATAATTTAAGGTTCTCAGCAATTTCTTGACGAAGAGTATTCATGTCAATGTTACCATATAATTCAAACATGAAAGTTAAAGAATTACCATCCCAAATTACTTTATGTTTTATAATTTCTCTAAATTTCCTTAAAAAAGTCCCTCCCAGTAAATTTACAGGAAGAATTTTCTTCCCATTATCTAGATCAATTATATCCGTGGTCCTCCCTTTTATTTTTTTAAAATATTTAAATTTAATATGAGAGTTTTCATCTCCCTCACACACTCTATCAATAATATCACCTGTTTTATATCTTATTAAAGGCATATAATAATTATCCAAATCTGTAATGATGATCTCATTAAAGTCAACTGAAAAAGACTCATTTTCCACTAAAACATGAGGTTCCAGTATATAGTATTTGTCATCTTTTACAGGCTGAATAGCAATACCATTTATTTCTCCACAACCATATAAGTCGCTAACAGGTCCAATATTTCTTTCTATAATTTCCCTCATATTATCAAGAAGGTTCTCTGCTGTTGTAAACACCACTTCTGCCCTGGGGATTTGTATACTATTGGTATCTAAATACTGCGCGAAACTATAAATAGTATTAGTGTATCCATCAATAAATTTAGGTTTATATCTTTTTATTAATTCTACAATTGACGGATAATTTCCGATATCATTAAACAGAGGGGCTGGTAAATTCTTTTGATTCAATATCAATCGCTTGAACCTAGAAGGCCATCTTTTCCACTTTTTTATTGATTCTGGATTCCCCCAAATATGTAATCCCTTTCTACCAACTCTCCAACCTGAAAGATAGTATAAAATATATCCTGCTGCAATTCCCGCACTTTCACCACTTATATCATGGTAATATTGTATTGGTATACCTGTTGTACCACTAGAACTGCTTTTAAAAACTTTTGAATTTCTTTTTCCTTTATTAATTAGGTTTTTTTGGTTGTCTCTAAGATCATCACGACTTAATGTAGGTATATTTTTCAATTGTTCAATTTTCTCAAACTTGTAAGGATTAAATTTAGCCATAGCAAATCTCTCACTGTAAAAAGGGATATTTCTATATGCATGTACTAACAATCTCTTAAGTTTTTCAGTCTGATACTCTATAATTTTTTGTCCATTCCAATTAAGAGTTGAGGCAAACAATCTATAATAAGAATTTATTTTAGTTCCCTTGAATATATCTACGATTTTTAACCTGAGACCTTCACTAAAGGTAGGCATAACAGTTATTCCTGTTTATTTCACTAATATATTTTGCAGATGAAATAAATATATTGAAGTGAATGAAATCAGTTTTCCAATTATCATTTGTAAATAAATAATTAATATATTTATCATTGAAAACTGATTTATTATACTGAATTTCCATTAACTTTGAAATATTGGTTTCAAAACAAAGAGTTGCATAAGAAGGTGGTTTATATCTTTTACGATCAAATAGTTTCCTATAAAAATAAGCTTTTGTTATATTGAACTTGCCCCATGGAACAAGAAAATCGTTGGGTTTATATGACCTGTCAAGCTTGTACTTTAAGAGCTTTGGGTATGTCTTTTTAATGATTAGTGGATACAGGACCTGGCCCTTAAAACGATCAATAGGATTACTCACTTGAAAATCTGCATTACATCCAGCCAACTCAGTTTTTAATAGTTCCTTAAAAAAACCAAAATCAAGAAATGGCATCCTGTTGACCAAGTAATTATACTCCAGTATAATCTCAGGGCCAAAATACTTTCTAAAAACTTCCTCAAACAAGTAATAATAAAATTTCTTATTAACGCTTAATCCAGATGGAAAAGCATTTCTGTAAGAAAAAATATCATCAAGTAGCTCATCTAGCTCATTCTGAAACTGATCTAATCTAATAAATTTCAATCTGTTTGAGTGTCTTATCTTTTTTACTAATTCTCTATCTTTCTCAATGCTGAAAATATCGAAAAGAACTTGTGAAATCAGATTGCCTGGCATTCGCATTGTACGCAATAATTCACTGCCAAAAAGTCCTGTAATAATATATTTGGGTTTGGAGGAAAATTTTTTTGAAAAAAAATTGTACTGAGCACGTGAAAACCGTAAATTTCCTTCAGTTAATATCTCACCTTCAAAAGCATTTTTTAAAAAATGTATCTTAGCAAAATCGTCATGTAAATATATTGGATAATATTTTAATCCAATTTTTTTACAAATATATTGAGGGATAAATACATCTTTTTCCCTGGGATTACCATAAGAGTATACACAAAAATCTTTTCCCATGCCTAATGCTAATGCTACTAAAGTTCTACCATCCAAGCCTCCAGTCATACTGGAATAGAATTTATCATCAGGCAAATAATCTTTTGCCTGTGCAATGAATAAATCACTCAATCTATCAACACTCTTCGGCCATTTGACTGGATTTTCACAATAATAATCGAGAATCTCTGTATGTTTAACGAGTTTTACAGTACCATCTAGACTCAAATATGAATTGCATGGAACTGTTCTAATGTTTTTAAAATAAGTACTATTAAACAAGGCATATCCAAAAAGAGCTTTTTCTAGTATATATTTTTTGTTAAGAAAAAACGTATCACTACAGCTATCGAGAATATGCTCTATTCTTGATGAGATAAACACAAAATCTTTATTCTTATAGTAATATATCGGTAAAAGACTGAAAAGGCTGTTATAAATCTCAATTTTCATGTTCTGCTTATTAAGTTTAATCAAATAAAAAGTTCCTTTTAAATTCTGAATGGTTTTTATCTCAAAATTTTCAAAGACAGAATTTAAATACTGTGAAGACGATTTTTTATTATTCTTTGGAATAATTAAATCTCCCAATATATATAAAATACAATCCCTGTTTTCCAAATATTTAATTCCTTTGGTGTATTTATCATTAATAATCCCACAAATAGTATCGCTTGAGCAATTTTTTAAATCACTATTCTCATTTATTAGAATTTTTTTTGGATTTTGGTTCAAAGGACAACGAAGAATAAAACTCATTTTAATTAGTTTTCAAATCTTTTTACCATACTTTTTTTTATAATAAATTTTTTTAATAGTATAATATGGATTTATTTGCTGATAACTTTTAATTTTATAGATAGCTTTCATTAATGTAAGAATCCTACTGTTTCGAACTTGACTTGTTCCAATTCGTCCATCAATTCTTTCATAATCTTTTGAAACCTCTTCAAGATTCCCAATTGTCGTAGCCATATAACCACATTCAATGGCTATTTTATGTGCCAATTTATTATTGTCACCATTAGGCCAGGAACAAAAATTAATCTTTCTTTTTAGTTTTTCCTCGATGATTTGTTTTGAAATTACAATCTCATAATTAAGCCGATGTAAATATTCTTGTTCTGATTCCCTTTTTATTATGAGTTTATTTTTTTTATAGTACTCTTCATATATTGGTTTTATCCGTTTTAATGTATTTTTAAAGTTATAGTTTTTCCATTCCATTTTTTTACATGCTTCAATAACCTCATCATTAAAATCATTATTAATAAATACTCTTCGTGCAACAATAGCTGATGCTTCTTCAAACAAAGGATATCCATAGGGAAGGATCCGTTCAAAATCCTTGTTTTGGATATAATAGGGCTTAATTGACGGGAATGAATTCCATAAAGGATAAATTCTTCGGCTCCCTGGATGATGAAAACCGTTCAGTTTATCCGAAATAAAGTATTTTGTATGAGTCATGGTATGTGCTTGAATATCAATCAGTCCACTATCCTCCATTAACTTCATTTCTCCCCAGGAAAGAAATCCCCATTTATTGATCTCATTGATTGTTTTTTTACCATTCCAGTAATCTTCTAGGTTATTCCTTAGTTTATTTTTTTTATCAACAAAATCAGGGTTTACAAAAATAGTAGCTTTTAAATTGTATTTTTTTAACAATGGAAATACATAAACCCAATTATCGAGATATCCATCGTCAAAAGTTAAACAAATTGTCTTATCATCTAGCAAGACATCTCCTTTTCTGTTAGCATAATACTCATCAAGAAATATTGATCTGTATTTATTCCTTACAAAATATTTGAGTTGATCTTCAAAATACTTCAATCCAAGAGTCAAGAATCCGAATTGCCATTTAGTATTTTTTTTTAAAGCCACAGAATGGTAGTAGATAACAGGAATTGGTGAGTCTTTTTTATATTTCATCTGTTTACAATATATTGTGAAAAATATTTTAAAAAAATAGTATTTCCTTCAAGCCTCATTTAATAATTTCTCAAATAAAGAAATTCTTCTTTCAACAGAAAACCTTTCTGTAACAAATCTTTTTGCCTCTATTCCCATCTGTTTTCTAATAGCTGGATTTTCATATAATAAAAGGATTTTGTTAACCATCTGATTAATATTATAATCAGGAAGAATGAAGCCGGTTTTAGCGTCTTGAATAATCTCAGCATTGCCACCCGTATCAAACGCCAGACATGGAATGCCAGAGGCACTTGCCTCAAGAAGTGCAACAGAAAAAGCCTCTCTTTTCGAGGGTAGAATAAATATGTCAAAACTTTGGTAATATTGAGAGGGAGATAATACAAACCCAGTCAGAGAAAAATATTCATTGAAATGATTTCTGCTAATTTCTTCTTCAATTCTTTTTTTTTCTTCCCCATCACCCACAAGTATAATCTTGAATTTCTCAATGTTTTTTCTCAATTTTTTTGCAATTTCTATAAATGTTTTAATACGTTTTATCTTATTAAACCGACCTACATAACCAATGGTGAAATAATCTCTTTGTTTTATCTCCTGTGTCATTTCTATTCCTGTACTTTCAGTTAATTCAAATGAATTGTATAAAATGCTCAGTTTTTTGGAATTCAGACCTTCCTTTTCAATCCTTATCCTTAGGGTTGATTCACAAGTACATAATACTTTGTCTGCCAATGAAGCAATAAATTTCATAATAAGGATGTGGTACCACTTTCTCCATAAACCAAGTCCATGTTCCACCAAGATCAATTTATGTCCCGTAAGCTTAGACGGTATGGAAGCGACCTTCTCTGCCCAGAACATATGAGCCAATATTACATCATATTTACTTTTTATTAAATGCCTGAATAAAATGCAAGAGGCTATAAATATATTCTTAGTCTTCACCTTATATAGATCAACATCTTTATTTAGTAGAGTTAATAAGGATCCATTTTTATGATATGCAATTGTAACTTTATGCCCATTTTTCTGTAGGGTATTCGCATCAACGACAACCTGTTTCTCTGCACCGCCATGGCACATTGATCTAACAATTATTAAAATTTTCATGGTTAATATTTTTTAGCGATTTTTTTATGGTCATTTTTTTCTGTAAAAATTCATTTTTTTTTATTTTCGAATAATACAAATATTTTACAAAAATGGTAATTTGTCCCCAGAAAGCAAGAGGCCTTGTTATATTCGTTAATAAAACACTTTTTATCCTATCTTTATCATGGATTTTCCTAATTACATAAAACTTTATAGTGGGATAAATCACAGCCCATATAAATAGTCCCATTCCCAACAGTAAAAATTCCTTTAAAATGATTAAGATTGCTCCCATAATAAAAAGAAAGGTATTAACAACAATATTGTTTATCGATCGTTTTTTAATATCCATAAAGAATTGATTTGTTTCACCCAAAAGCATATTATAAGATTTTGATTTGCCATCGATAATTTGAATCTTACAATAATCAATAATTGATTTCACTCCGTAATTGTGTATACCCATGATAGTATTTAAAAACCAAATTTTGTAACCAGCTTTCCTTAAACGTTCCCCAAGTTCAGTTTCCTGCCCCTTCCTTATTCTTTCATCATAACCATTGACTCTCAATAAACAACTCTTTTTATATGTACCTCCACCACCGGTAGCACTAGAGTATCCTTCTTTTTTATTTTTCCAATGGCTTAAAAGTATTTTATTAATTCCTTGTTTGCTTCTTTCCTCTAAAAAACCATAAACAGCATCAACATCTGACTGTTGAATTTTATCTACTGCCTTTTTTAAGTAATTTTTATCAATTTGAATATCACCATCAATAAAATGAACAATATCATGGGAAGCTTCTAATAATCCTCTGTTTCGGGCTAATCCAGGAGTTGGCCAATTGCTTTTTTCAATAAAAACCTTATCCGTATATTTTTTTGCTATATTTACACTTTCATCCGATGAACCTGTATCACAATATATTAGCTCTAATTTTTCTGCAGGATAATCCATATTCTGAATTGCTGAAAAAGTGGTATCTAAATTTTTTTCCTCATTCATCCCGATTACAACGATAGATATGAGAGGAGAGATTGATTTCATTAGATTTAGAGACAAGTCACTTATTTAAAACAGATTTGGATATATATTCCACGAACTTTGAATTCTTATTTGGATGTTCATGATGATTATAAATATCCAAATCAAACAAATCCAGAATTGTAAAGGTAAAATCTTGAAGTTCAGGTTCTAAACTCTTTTTCCATTGATTTAATACTGTAATGTTTTCTTTCTTTTTTAACGGTGAATCTTTATGAGCGGAAACGGAAGCTATGTTTATTCTACTTGTCATTCTTTTATCATATTCAATGTCCCAGAATTTACAAATTTTATTAATTTCAAAAGTGGGATTCTGAAAGAGGTTCTCATAAAAAGTGACTGTTGCTTTTAATCTATTGCGTTTTATTTCATTGATCATGAAACAATTGGAGATACACCATTTAATGATATATCTCTTTCCAATTCTGATTTTACTTGTTTGGCCATTGAAGTATGACTCTTTGAATTTCAACAACTCTAAAGATTTTCGACATTTTTCCATCAAATCTGGGTAGTTTTTAAATAACTCTTTATTTCTATCCCCCAACATAGTCTCAAATCCAGGATCAATCAGACCAACTCTTAAGGCACTTTCGAGAGCTGCGCATGGATGCCTTAGAATAGTAATTATTTTGGGTGAAAAATTAACCTGAAGGTAATTTAAAAAGAAATGTCCTCGAACAAATTTTATGACCGGTAATCTATGCAAACAAAATTTGAACTGCGAAATTCTTTCTCTTAATAATAAGTATTCATTGCATAAACGACTGCCTGATTCATACGATCTTTTTATTTTTCTTACCTGTCCGGTCAATATCATTTTAAAATAGTTCTTTATTTCGGGATAATTTCTTTCAGGATTTAAGTATCGGTACCAACACTGAAGTTTTTTTGCTTCTTCATATCTTGAGTCTGTTGGCTCGTACAACGGTAAGCTATTTTTTATAGTACAGAAAATTTCCCATAGCCATGTGGTTCCACTTCGTGCTGAACCATTTATAACTATACTATTTTGATAAGAATGTCTTAAATCTTTCATAGGTTATTAATTTTATTACAATTTAGGATGGAAATAAAATAAATACTCACTCTTGCCTAACAAAAAAACGGATTTTTCCTGAGGTATCTCGTGGAATTTTTTCAACGGAATGAAAATTTATATTAATATTTTTCCCTATTTCGGAATACAATTTTTCTGCAATATAAGATTTCACACCATCATGATAGGCAATATCTTTGACAAAAATAAAATCAAAATTCGTTCCTTTCTGAATCAATTTATATTTTTTAATATTTCTGGAAAAACCTAAATCATCTAATTCTTTAACAATATAATAAATCGTATATTGACTTAAATGTTCTCCGTTAGGTTTTATAATAAAATCACCGATTCTGCCATCAATTTTTTTTATTACCCTAAGATGTCTTCCGCAAGTACAGACCTCATTTGATATTTCAACTTTGTCACCAATGTTATAATTAATAATAGGCATCTTTACATTGTTTAAATCCGTTATTATCAATTCTCTGTACTCATTTGAAAAAATATATAGGGATTCTTCATTAATATGCATTTTACCTAGTGGACATTCAAAAGCAATAAGGCCTGTTTCAGCAGCCCCATATTCATTAATAACATTACATTTCAACTCCTCTTCAATGAACTTCCGCTGTTCATCCAATAGTACTTCTGATGTGACAATGGCATGTTGTATTTTTAGTTTACTTCCTTCAAGCCGTTGATTTTTCAACAATTCCGCGAATTGTAAGACAGCTGATGTATACCCCCTTATATAAATGGGATGAAAATTTCTTATTTCATAATACAAATCGGATATGGTCTTTGAATTCAAATCAAATACATTGATGAAAAAATTCCTTTGATAAATATTTTTTATTATTCGTTTTAATGGATGTATTCTTTTTACCTGATTTGTGTCTTTTTTCCCCCATATCAAGACATTTTTATCACTTGGATAAATCCCCCACCATCCAAGCCGGCTAATGAAATCGGCGATTCGAAATGCTTGTGTTAGAGGATCAACAAAAACCACCAATGGGTCCCCTGTACTTCCACTCGTAGTATGAGTAAAATATTTTTTTTGATCCGATTTAATAAAAATATCTTCTGCATTTTCTCTTATTATTTCTTTGGATAAATATGGTAATTCTATCATGTCTCCTAGAATTCGAATTTCTTGTTTAGTTTTAAATTTATCTTGATAATATGTCGAGTAATTTATAGCATGGTTTATTATAAATTTTATTTTTTCCAATTGATATCTTTCGATTTGATTTCGGCTCAAATATTGGGATTTCTCTAAAAAGTGAATGATAGCTAGAGGACTTATGGAATATTTTTTTTTCCATAAATACTCCAGACGAATCTTAAAAAATTTTTCGCTTAACATATATATATCAGATTTTAAAATCCAGACTCCTTAATATCTACCAAAATGAATTATAAATTGTTCCAGTGACTCAGGTTTTTTTTTAAAATCTGTTCCAATTCTTTTATATCCTGCATAAAAAGATGTCTCGCCTTTTCTTTCACTGATAAGATCCTCAAGAATAATGAATAATAAAAGATGTTTGGAACAAAGACTCTAATCAAAGTAATTTGTTTATATATTATATATGAACTATTCTTTCATATCTAACCGATTTTTCGAATGATAATTTCTCCTGCCCGCTGTAATTATACATTAAATGATGGGAATAAACGCGATCTGCAGGATTCATGAACAGTAGAATAAGTTTTAAATCATTATTCAATAAATTACAAATTTGCTTTTAACAATTTTATTATGGTACATTCAAGTTTGACAAATCACCTAATACCAATTCATTTTTTACATTTCCAAACATTTTATCACTTTAACATTCTAATCCTTTTAAAATTTTTGTCGAAATAAAAAAACTAATTTTTTTTATTGGAATAAAAATACTTGGATGACTTTATAAAACCTCACTCAATGTAGATATCCAAACTTTTTATACACTTTTAAATAAGAAATTTGGAAAATACATTCGGAAATTTTATGTAAGAAAGGAATTATAAACACTAATCATCCTTTTTACGATTGATTCCCAACTTATAATTGGTTTTATATTCTCCCTGATATTGCTATTTTTATCTGATTTTAAAACAACCTTTATAATTGCATGAAAGAGATCATCCTCTTTTTGTAAATAGTAACCATATGTATTATAATGACCAGGTAAATGATTAATATTGGGGCTGATTACAGGAATATTGCATGCTAATGCTTCTAAATTAGCAACATCTAATCCTCGATATTTTTGATTGTGTCCCGGCGTTGTATATGCATCAACGGAAGATAATATTTTTGGTATCTGGTGATGTGGCATTCTACCAAAAATAATCACATTTTTTTTTCGAAATTCATCATATAATTCTTGATTCGGATCTGCCCCAACAACTACGAGTTCTATATTTCTTTTCCTCAACTTTTCAATGAGAGGAAGAATTAGATGGATTCCCTTCAATTTATAAAGCCGACCGATATATAATAATAATTTTTTGTCGAGAGGTAGATTAAATTCTTTTCGACAACGATTTTTATCGAGTGGTTTAAATTTATTAAAATCTACACCAACTGTTTGGATTATAAGGTTTTCTTTTTTAATATAATTTTGTAAATATTCTTTGTCGTCTTTTCGTAAACAGGTTGCGTAACTAACTTTTTTTAAAGCCTTGGGAGCGACGATATTTCGTTCTATTAAATATTTTCTTTTTTTATATATTTTATACTTTAGATCAGCCCTCATATCTCCATGAGAACTCACAATAAATGGAATTTTGTTTCCTAATAAATACACCAAAGAATAACAAAACATATTAAATATAAAACTGACATGGACAAGAAAAGGCTCTTTTTTTTGGAATTTATCAAGAAGTATTCTATACATGGAGTATGGAAAAGAACTTTTACTAAATTTAGTAATTGGGAATCGAACTCCCTTAATATTATTAATTATTTTTGATTCTATTTTATTTACTTCGTTATCATAATGCCATGTCTCGATTTCAAATTCGTCGGTATATTTCAGAATGTTTCGTCCAAGAAGACTCCCCCATCCATTAATCCACTTATCAATTTCTTGCTCCTCCTTTAGTCGCTTTCTACCGGGGGGAATATCAATATAGACTATTTTCTTTTTTATCATTTTTTTGAATCACCTCTCGCATTTCACTGCCAATGTAACTAGAAAGTAGTTTCAGATTAAGCATATTTTTTATATATTGGATATCATCTTTGGATAACTCTTTGGTAAAAATCATAATTAAAAGATATAATACTATGGTCACGAAAAATCCAAATGTTAATTTTAAGAAATCATTGACATCAATTGATCCACATAATAAACAACTTATTCCTCCAGCCAGTGATGAATTGATTAAAGTGATTAAAATGTGATAATTAAATCGACTTTTTAAAATTTTGTATACATGAAATCTGTAATATAAATATACAAATAAATTGGCTATGAAAAGAGCAATTGCGGCTCCCAAGGCTTTTAGCCCAAATACATTTATGTTAAATAAGGTTTTTGGAATTAATAATAAATTAAAAAAGATATTAACGATTAATACCATAATGTCCCCTTTTAGTGCCGTGTCTATTTGTCCAATACCAACAATTAAACTACCATATGGTCTGGAAATTATATAAAACAAATTACTCAATATTAAGAATTTTAATATCGGCCCTGAATTTATAAAGTTTTTACCGAATAAAAAATGAATTATATAATCAGAATAATAAAAAATATAAAAAATGAGTGGAAATAAAATAACAGAAGCGTATCGTTCTACTTTATTAGCTAATTGCTTGATCTTATTAATTTGCTTCTGAGAAAATAGTGAAGAATATTTGGGAAATAAAATAGAATTTATACTCATCCCAAAAAAATTTAAAAATCCAGCAATATTCATAGCCGCTACATAAAAACCAACATTTCTAGAATCTGTAAAGAATTCTATAAAAACCTTATCCAGATTTTGTGACAATAAAGAAGTTAATCCAATGAATATTGAGGGGATAGCGAATATTTTATAAGAAATAAAAAGGTTTCTATCAAACCTTTTTATTGGATATCTTTTAAATAAAATAAATGCAATTAAAAATGCAATTAGAACTCCAGCTAAATTAGCATAAGCAAGAAATATAACTCCCAAACCTGATATAGCAACAACTATTCGTAGAATCGAATTGGTAAATTTTTGAATGAGACCAATAGCTGTTTGTGAAAATATTTTTATCTCAGCAGTAAAGGTTCTTCTCGGAACATCGGTAAAATTTCCTATTATCCCGCTGACTAATAAAACATAAAATATGGCTTCATATTTTTTTTCTAACATTGCCCTTCCAAATAAAATGGGCCCACCATAAAAGAAAGTTAAAATACAAATAACCATAAGTAAAGTAGTAAATATTTTAATTGTAAAAAAGGTGCCGATACATTTCCCTAAATCATTTCCTTCGGATATTCTTTTTATATGAGCATTACCAAATCCCATACCTCCGACAATTTTAAAAATATTTATAAATGCGAGTGTTGATGCAATAATCCCCATTGGAGTGGGGCCCATAAATCGTGCTACAAAAATTGCTGAAAAAAATCCAAAAAAATATTGTAGAAGAGTACTTAAAAAAAACAAAAAAGATTTCTGTCGTAACATATCAGATTGGATTTAATGTGTTGAATAAGAAAAATTTATTCAATTATAAAATATTTTTAAATAGGTTTATTTAGTTGTCTAGATTTTCCAAATTTTATCGCTTCCTTTATAAAAAATTCCGAAAGGAAAATAAAGGCTGATATAAAAAAAATGTCGTACTGAAAGCGTGTTAGACCAAAAAATTGATGGGTTGTAAAATGAGCGATTAAAAATCCAAAAAAAGAGGCACCAAGAATTAAGAGTGCATCTTTAACTCGATCCTTTTTAAATAACCTTTTCCTTGCTAATAATAACAGCTTAAAATAACTTAGCCAAAAATAAATAAATAATAAAAATCCAATAATTCCTACTTGGCCAATAAGTGCAAAATTCCCCACATCTGCATTCACAATTTCCATTGCTCTATCAGAAAAACCCCATCCAAAAATCGGATTCTCTTTAATACCTTCAAATACTTTGGGTAATTTTACTTTAGATTTATACTCAAATGACTGTGTAGATTCAGATCTTGGATCTCCCAGATAAAAAACACTTGCTAATCTCTCAGATGTAGACTCTATACGCCTTTCAGTAACAAGATTCTGATTATATAGTGAGTATATCAGAACAATCAATGTTAATAATAATATTATTGCCCTCCGAATATGTTTTGCCTTTATTTTATAAAGAAATATAAGAAAAATAAATGTATATACAATAAACCAGACTCTTGTGGCTGTCATCAAGATTGATAGATAGCTAATAAAGCCTACAGAAATAAGATAAATATTTTTATTATTTTTCAATATAGAAAAAAACAATGAAAAGATAAAACAAAATAAGACGAGTATATGTTCTCCTCCAAACATTCCAAAACGAGAAATACCTCCGAGCATATGAATATCTCTAAGGCTTCCAGGGTCAAACAGATAAAGAAAATGTCCACCATGAATAAAAAAATAAACCGCAGTGAAAAAAGTAAAAAACATTATAGGAAAAGGTAGCCAAATAAATTTTATAATCTCTTCCCTTTTTTTTACCAGTGCGGGGAATGAGATGAAGTATGAGTAAAAAATAAAATTTCTTAAATAGAAGACCCATGTATCAAATGAAACACCGTAGATTGTCATGGATAATAATAATAAAAATATTGCATAAAATAAAATTAATTTTAACGGTTTCGCTAAAATATAGCAATATTTTCTTCCAAAAACAAAAGCTTTTAGCAATGCAGCCATCATGAATATCTCATGTGTTGAAAAAGTAAAATCAGTTCCAATTGAAAAGGGTGGCAATCGGTATAGAGAATCTATTCTAGCTGAGAGAAAAAAATTCCCCGGGCAGCATATGATGATGAAAAAGAAAGCAAACCAAAAATATTCATTTTTTGATACCCAAAAAATAATAACTATGGAAATAACAAAAATAAAACCAAATTCCCTGGGCAATTTATAAACAATAAATATAGTTAAAGCAAACAGCAATAGCATTCGAATACTCTCTTTAACTATAGTTTGATTTATTATGGACATTTGACTTTCGATAATAGACGCAAGATACATTTTTTTATTGGATTTAGAATAATCTTTTATCATATTTAACTTCTAATTTTTTTCAACATTTCCTGCATTCGAATTTCATAGGTGTGATTATTCTTTACTTTTTGATAGGCATTCTCAATATATTGAATTCTTTTGTCAGGTTTATTTAAAAAGTACTTTATTTTTTCTTTTAGTTCATCTATGCTTTTAAAAGTTACTATATCCTTTTTTGTAAAGTATTTATAGATATCTTTACGATAATCTACAATTTGAAACCCTTTAGCCGCAGCAATTTCAAAAACTCTTTGTTGAAATGTTGTATATAATTGGGGATTTGGCAGGTTTATATTAATCTTTGTGATCTGATATAATTTATTCAACTCATGGAATTCAAGACGTGATCCCTGATATGATTTTATTAATCGAGGATAATATTTGAAATGTTTATTCCAAGAATCACCTCCCCAGATTTTTAAATCAAAATCAGCTATCTGGGCTAGAATCCCGACTCTATAAATACCCTCTGCTTTTTCGCCATAGGTAGAACCGGCAAAAGCAAGGTTGCATCCATATCTCTTTAAGTCAGTTTTGCTTATTGTAACCGGTTTGAATAAATCAGGCGCATATGCTCCTACCAGTTGAAAAATCTTTGATTTAGGAGCCAGATTTCTAATATTCTGCTCCCATATCATATCACCTAAAAATAGGTAATCATAATATTTAAGATTAATAGGGAAAAATGTGAATCTTGTTGAATCGAAGGGATTATCAGCCACCCATGATACAGTTATAATATTCAAATTTTTTAAATGAATCATGGTTTCAGGAAACACTTTACAATTCAATGAAAAAAAAATATCTGGTTTGAACTCTAAAGCGGTTTTAATAACTAAATTATTAAATTTTTTTTCTAGTGTTTTCTTTATATACGAATCAAATTTTTTAAACTGCCTTATTTTTAATTTATAAGTTAATTTTGAATGATTTTTTTCGATAGACCGATAGCAGAACTGAATATCGTGACCTAAATTTCTAAATGCTTTTCCAATAAAATAATTTGTTCCTCCTTGATAATATCCCGCAGGAATTAGAATTTTCATCATATCACCTTATCGATCAGATTCCGATATATAGATGGAGGATTTATCTCCACAATTAAAAAGTAAATCAATAATTGCACAATTATCTAAAAATTCTCCCCACAACTGTGGGTATGGAGGATATTCGGGTTCAAAGTACTCCAAATCAACATCTGTTTTCTTCCAGCGCCATTCTTCCATATAGTCTTTTGCCCGGGTACCGATGATATAATTTGTCGCACCAACAGACTCACATATATCAATCAAACGCTGGGTTGGATTTGCATCTGTTTCGATATCCATGTCTGACAACCTAGAAAAGCTAGTATTCTCAATGCCTAAGAATTTCGAAATATTTTCAATTAAATAAATATTGAGATCAGCCAAGTATTCCCATTGACTTGAATAAACATCTTCAAAAAAATTAAAATAATCTTTAAAATAAGGGGCTCTGGGATAGTTTTGACAGATACTTTTCCAGTGCTTTTGCTGCCAGTTCTGGCTATTATCAATTTTCACATCCTTGATCATTTGATTGTGGCTGCCCAGGTTAACTGTGGGTACGGTCAGCATTAAATACCCCTGAGTGGTTTTGATGCGATTCCGGTTGTGATGGCCTCTTCTGACAAACTGAACCGTATCCATATGGATGTATAAATCCGCTCTTTTGATAAGATAAAAATGCTTGCGTAAAAAAAGGTAAAAAGGCTGCATGATCACAACATTCATGGTTTTATTTAATTATTGTTTCAAGAAATAAACTCATTACCATTAAATCTTTAAATTTCCCATCCTGCCAAACATGTTCTTTTAATATCCCTTCCTGATTAAATCCAATCTTTTTATACAATTTGATAGCTTTTTCATTACCTTCTAACACATATAGTGTGATTTTGCGAAGATGTATTTCATTATAAAGGTATTCAAAAAAGAGCTTCATTGCTTCATTTGCATACGTTTTGCCTCTAAATTCTTCAAGCAGTATTATTCCAAACTCCGCAGTAGTATTAATATAATTAATATTCTTAACACTTACATAACCAGCAAATTTTTTAGTTTTTTTCTCTTCAATAGCAAGATAAATTGTTTTCCTCTCACCCTGAGGATATAGATTGTCGATCCAAATTTTTTCATTATTAAGGTTAACTGGAAAGGGATAACCCATCAGGGCTTTATTCGATTTCATGTCCTGGCGCAGTTTTAAAGTATCCGGAACATCTTCAAGTGTAATAGATCTAAGAGTAACATTCTTACCGTTCAACATTTGTCTCCTCCTTTTTTATAAAAATCGATGCTTCTATAATATTTTCATAATCTCCGATATCAAACCAATACCCTTTATGCTCAGTGTAAGCTGAATTCTTATGATTTAAAATGTTATCTCCCGAATCACTCTTCAAATGGTTATGAACAATATAAGGTGCTATGACTCCAAAATTTGTAGGTGGATTAGGATGTTTATAATAAAAACTTTCCCCAACTGGATCATAACACCCCATCTGGGACAATTTATTTTTATCCGGAACTTTGTAAAGAGAAAAAACCAGGTTTACATTCTCTTTTTGGAAAACATCAACTAGTTTACCAACCTCAATATCAGATATATTATCACTTGGTATCAGTACGCCATGTTTTTTGGTCCCGGTTATTTTCTTGATATAGTCCCATCCGGAAAACATATCAAATACCTGACGATCATCCTGAATAATGGTTGGGTATCCGGTTTGCTGGAGTTTTTTATCATTGTCTTCATTGGATAAAATAATAATTTCATCAATTCGTTTTGATTTCTCCAGCATCTCCAGTCCATACTGAAAAACCGGACGGTCATAGATAGGGATGAAAGACTTGGATATATACCGGGTGATTTCACTCAGTCGAGTACCCCGGCCTCCACAGAAAAGCACTCCTAAAAAAATTTCCATATTTGTGTGATTTTAAATATTTATTTTGTTTAATAAAATTTACTAATGGCTCTTTCCCCTTAACCACTTTAAAGGAAAGTCAGGGCTTAACCTCACCAACTCATAAACCGCGGCAATCAATTGTTGTTTTTTCCCAGCACGATTCGGATTAAAAAACTCCCAGACTATTTTTTTATCTCGTGTTACTTCAAAAGCCCTCCCCGATTCAGTATCAGAAATCAAAATATTTCCATTGGGAAGCGGCTGACAGGAGCCACATGTTTTTGAATAAAACGGATTATCCAGTGTTCCAGAATATTTCCAAAAAATTTGTTGGGAAAAAGGATCAATTTCTATCACAGCAGAGGTATTATTTCTTCCTTTATTATCAAAAATTAACATATTACCATTATTTAAAAATAAAGGTTGATGCTGAGCCTTCCACATATTCGACAGAGCCCATACAACCTCTTGCTTATTCATATCAACTATGCATACAAGGTCCAAGCCCAAAATTGAAATCAGGACATCTCCTTTTTTCCAGGTCGGTAATCGAGCGAGATTTTCATCTTCAATGAGTTCTATTGTATTTGTATGCATAAAATCACCGCTTAATTCTCTTTTATTCAAAACCGAAGCGTACTTCGAATTTTCTAAACACTGTAAAATTGAAATATTCTTTATTTGTTTTCCATGTTTATCTAAAACAGTTATAAAATCTTCAAGTATCGGATCAACTTTATTATATTTGGGATTAACATAGGCTTTTCTTGTTAATAAAAAAATTGTATCATCTTTAGATATAAACATATCATGATGTGCGTTGCAAGGATTTGCCCATAATAGATTTGATTTACTATCAATTTTTATTAATCCAATACCATCAAAAATGGCTAGAAGGTCACCGTTTTCAAATAAATGAATACGCCTCCAAACCTCATGATTTCTTGATACTACTTTATAATCAGACCAAACTGAAAAAATATCCTTTCTCCATTTATGAAGAATATTTCCTTTCATATCTAAGAGTAATGCTTCAGAGACATGTCCAGAACATAGCAAATTATATCCATCATAAACCAATTTTTTATCATATATCGTAACATTTTTATATTTTGGAGCTATTTTCATTCCTGAAAGATATCCAATAGACTCAAGCTTCTTTATTTCTTCTTTTTGTTTAATTGTCAATTTCTCTTTTAATTGACCGTTTTTTAACCTGCCCCATTTACCTTGAGGTTTATCAGGATCTTCAATATTTAGAAATGTATATAGACCTATTTTTAAAACCTCCTTAAAACTCCTTCTTATTTTACTACTAAAAGTTAGTGACCCCAGAAAAGTAAGGTTTAATATTATTGATAATATAAATAATAATGTCAAAATCTTTTTTGTTTTTACTTTCTTCCTATCAACCATCAATTATAACCTCCAACAATATTATAATAATAAAAAATCTAAAAATTTTTCCATAGAATTTCAGTGCCTTTAAAACTGAACTTTACATCCAGAGCAATGAAGTTAGGATATAGTTCATATTTTATTTTTTCCTTTACCTTGGGTTCCCGGGCAAAGCCGAGTAAAAATCCCCCGCCTCCAGCACCCAGTATTTTTCCACCCACCACTCCTTTCTTTTTAAGAATATCATATAATTGTTCAATGTAAGGATTGGTAGATTGCTGGTTGGTGGATTTTTTTAAAATCCAGCCTTCATGCAGGAGTTTACCCAGTTCATCGATATCAGTATTCTCCTGTTTTAAAATGTTCAAAAACTCATGGGATAACTGCAGGAGATCATCAAAATATATCTTCTTCTGCTCAGACCCGATGTTTTCACCCAGATTAATCTGAATATTCCGGGAATCCCGGGCCAGGTTGGTAAAAATCAGAAACAATCTATCTTCAAAATCCTTCAGCCTTTGATCCGAAATATCAACCGGCTCAACACTGGTTTTTTCTGAGTCGAATGTAATGGAATTCAAACCCCCGAAAACAACCGCATACTGGTCCTGTTTACCGCCAATGGTTCCGGAATCACTCTCCAGCTGATAGGTTAGTTCAGCCAGTTTGTATTTGTCTTTAATAGCCTCATTACGAATTTCACTGCATCCTTTTAATAAGGCACTCATCAGAGCAGAAGAAGCCCCCAGACCACTGCCTGAGGTCATCACATCCGAGGTAATCACTACCTCTGCCCCTTTAAACATGCCAAAGTGTTCCATAGCCACACGGGAATAAACATGCTGAATGCGGCTGGTAATGGGCTCGGTTTCAATTTCAGCATGATGCACCCGGACATTGGAATCAAACATATCTTTTATTGATACATAGACATAAAGATCGGTTGTGGACGACACCACGTGACCCGGTTTACCCTGAGAATAATAAGATTCCAGATCGGTCCCTCCTCCTATAAAACTGATCCGAAGAGGAGCGCGCAAATAAATATGTTTTTTATTGTATAGCATTATATCTTCCCTTTTAATAAAAATTCAATATATCTTCTTGTACCCTGTTCAACCGTAATCATGGGTTCAAATCCCAGCAATTTCTTGATTTTTTCAATCGAGGCGCACCGTCGCTTAACAAGATGGGGATCCGCTTCAATATGCTTAACTCTGGCTTTTTTGTTTAATAACTTTTCAATAATGGCCAGCAGTTGTTTTAAACTGGTTTCTTTACCGCTTCCCACATTGAAAAATTCATTTTTCACATCTTGATTAAACATGGCCAGAATATTAGCCCTGGCTGCATCCGATGAGTGAACCAGGTCCAGAGTTTGTTCACCGTTTCCATACATGGTTATTTCCCGGTCTTCATGAATAGCATGGATCCATTTTTGAAACACCTGGGTGTAAAAAGCACCTAGTCCCTGGCGTTCACTGTAAATATTAAAATAGCGGAAGCCCACAAAAGGAAGGTGATGAGAATATGCCCATGACTGCATCAAAGCCTCTTTGGCGATTTTGGTTGCTCCGTATAAGGTCTGGTTATCAAAGGGATGATCCTCGGTCACCGGTACAAACCTGGGATTGCCGTATACAGAAGCTGAAGAACCATAGGACAATTTTTTTACTCCAAATTTAATACAGGCCTGGATGATATTGAAAGTGCCGGTAACATTGGTTTCAATGGCTTTATGGGGAAATTTATTGGAATCCATGATCATCAATGATGCCTGGTGGGATACATATTCGGGTTTGTGTTTTTCAAAAATGTATTTGACCATTTCCCAGGAACCGATATCAATAGTCTCCAGCTCAATGCGATTGTCTTCTAGATGATCAGCAATATTGCAGTATTTGCCATTATAAAAATTATCCACCACAACCACCTGATGACCCAATTCCACACATTGATCCACAATAAATGAACCTATATTCCCAGCCCCACCTGTAATAAGTACTTTAGGCATTATCTATTCCATTCTTTGTTTTTAATTTTTCATATACAAATTTTACTGATTCAACCACATACTTAATATCCTTTCGGGTATATTTTGTGCAGAGGGGTAAAGTGAGAATTCGATTCATTAACCACTCAGCAATAGGTAAATGAACGTCCGGGTATTTTTTTAAATAATATATGTTTTTATGAACCGGATAAAAATGAAGATTGGTTCCGATGTTTAATTGTCTCAGTTCATCCATAAATTGATCTCGATTTACTTTTTCATCCAGAATTGTGATCACATAAACATGGTTGGCCCATTGACCGAATTCGGTCTCAAAAACCGGGGTCTGGATATAATCCAATCCGGAAAAAAGTTCATTATAGTATTGGATCAAAGAATTCCGTTTCTCAATCAATTCTTCTTTTCTCCTGAGCTGTGCCAAACCGATGGCCGCCTGAAGGTCGGTAAGATTAAACTTATATCCCGGCACTACACACTGGACATGGGGAGAACCACCCTCTTCGGAATACCGCTTCCAGGAATCCTTGGGTAGTCCATGGTAAGACCATATCCTGCATTGTTCAGCCAATTCGTCATCATTGGTGGTAATCATACCACCGTCACCAGTTGTAATGTTTTTGGTGGCATAAAAACTGAAGCAAGACATTTTTCCAAACTGACCCACCATTTTATTTTTATAAGATGAAAAAACCGCATGGGCCGCATCATAGATAATCGGGATGTCATGTTCCCGGGATATATCAGAAAACCGGTCAATATCAACCGGCAGACCCGATACATGAACCGGAATAATAGCCTTTATTTTTGAACCATATTTTTTGATATACTGTTCCACATCTTCCATTTTTATATTCAGGGTATCTTTTTCCGCATCACAAAATAAAGGGGTGGCATCCAGTTGTTCCACAATATTGGCAGTCGACTGCCAGGTAATGGTGGGAATAATCACACAATCTCCTCTTTGAATCCCCAAAAGCTTGGCAGCAATGAACATGGCAGTAGTACAGGAGCTGGTAGCAATTGCATGTTTGGCCTCATGATATAGGGCAAATTCCTTTTCGAATTGTTTGACTTTGGGACCCACACTGATCCATCCGGATTTCAGGCTATCCACCACCTCATTGATTTCCTCACTGGTTATATCAGGAACAGCTAAAGGTAAAAAGTCTTTTCGTTTTTCCATGTTATATATACCAATTTATTAATAATAAGTAAACGTTGGTTAAATCCTTCAGCAATATAAAATTATGACTTCTTTTTAACTATTAATATAAGATTACTACCTGGTCGAAGCTTGAAAATACTTTCAGACAATGATCTCAAGATCAATATATAAAAAATTTTAAAAATAAAAACTAAAAAAGTAAAGAATAAATCTATATTTTTTCTTGAATTTAAAAATTTCTTATTCAATTTGTTTATTATCCAATCCTCTGAAAATTTGAAACGATCCTGAAGCAAAATAATCTGATGATCGGAAAAAAAACTTATAAGATCTTTTTTATAATAATGTCTATAATGCTCCTTTATCCCACATTTAGGAAATGGTACTCTTTCTTGATGGGGAACAGTTATTAATAAATATCCATTGGGCTTTAATACCCTCAAAATCTCGTCTACAGCAAAATGATCTTTGTGAATATGTTCAAGAACTTCAGTACAAATAATTATGTTAAAAGAATTTTCTCTAAAGGGGAGATTTACTACATCAGCATAAGACATTTCAAGATTTTCTCTCTGACACAATTTAGCTAACGAGTTTTTGGAGAATCCAAAGCGACCTTTCTTTGGTAAATCCACAGCGATTACTTTATTTTTTAGCGTATTAGTTAATCTACTACTTAATGCCCCGACATCTAATATTAAATCTTCTGATTTAATAAATTTACTAAACCGCAACCTCGCATCATAATGTAACATACTTTCAGCTAATATATTAATTATCTTTTGTTTTAGTATCTTTTTATTCATATTTGAAATATCATATGGTTTGTCATATTATAGCAGACTTCCTCAATTAGGAAAAAATCTCTCTCTAAGAAAATAACATGCCCTCTCTCATTCAGCATTTTCCTCTGTCCTTTTTCCCTATAAATCAATACTTTCAAATCTTTCAATTAAATTATAGTTTTTTTAAATATTTACTAGTTTTTACTGAATTTTCATATTTATTTTTAGGCATTTCATAAAAGTATCTCCTAAAAAAATAACTAATAAAAAAGTCCAAATAATAATATTCTTTTTTAAATATTTTGGTTTTATATATCTGATTACTTATCATTAGAGATAAGGATATGCATAATATAAAAAGCTATCAATAACTTCGAATGCGTCTTGTTCAGAAATTTCAAGTATTGCCAAAGGTAAAAAATTTTTCCTCATTATCATTTTATTCTCTTTTTGTTCACAAGTATTTAGCTCTAGAATCTTTCTTCGATAAAATCGGTTTTTTAATTGGCCAAAAAATGTTAACTTTAGGATCATCCCATTTTAAGGTTTTTTCATTTTCCGGATCATAATATTCAGACATCTTGTAATGAAAGATACAGTGTTCACTCAAAACCAGATGGCCGTTTCCAAAATTCGGCGGTACCAGAACCTGGTGGCGATTCTCATCTGAAAGAATGAATGATTGCCATTTAAGGTACTGTGAAAACTCCCGGCGCATATCAACCACCACAAAATATATCTTCCCGTACGTACACTGAATCAGCTTCCAGGTTTTAACATCATAATGAATCCCCCGGAGAACATTTTTTTTTGAAGTGGAAATACAATCCCATACAAATTTGATTTTGATCTCTTTTTCTTTCAACTCATCCAGATTAAAGGTTTCAACGAAAGTCCCCCGGTGATCTTTAAAAATATTTCTTTTTATTAATAATACTTCTTTAAGATTTGTTTCCTCGACGATCATTTTTTATACTCTTTTAATTTTCGTTTAGAAAAAAATATTCTATATATCAAGTATATGACAATTCCGAAAATCAATGATTCAGATGGAAATTTGAAGCGATTTGCATCATTAAGAGTGGCATAAACAAAATTAATAATCGGAAAATAAGAAATAAATAATAGTATAATAAAAAAAATAAAATTATCTGTAAAAAAATGTCGATTTCTGAAATTTTTAACAATGTAATAAAATGCGAAAATTAAAAATAAAATCATAAAGAGATAGAACACTATTTTATAACCCAAGAAAATAAATCCGGGAAGCCTCTTCGAGAAATAAAATCCATCCAAACGATGTGATGCCTGTCTAAAACTATTGAAAAGAGAAAAGATTCTTAATTTAAATAATTCACTTGTTTTTTGATCTATAACCTGCTGGTAAAACGGCCCCAATTTCTTGGTTAAAACAAACCGTCTGTTTTTTTGATTTTCAATATTAAAATATATAAAAAGCGTCTCTTCAGATCCACCATATATATTAAAACCTGAATTTAATCTTCTAAATTTTTGATAAGAATCTCCACTCATCATACTAAGAATAGAACCCTTTCTGGTTACTTTTTCTTTATTAATAACAGATTTTTTTGCATTCATAAAAATTTGTTTAACACCCTTGTATTCATCGGTGACTTTTACTGTATCATCAAGGACATTGAGGACTGCATTCCGGCTAATGCCATTACCATCCATAGGAAAGGGAGCATAGAATCCAAAATTATTATAGTTATAAAGGCAAAATAAATTTAAAATTATTATATAAGGGATTAGAAACGATCCCATTTTCAAAATCAATATTTTAAGCGATCTTTTCTTTTCCCTGAAAAATAGAATAAGTACGATAATAATAAAAATCCATATCGGTAAAAGCATCAAATTAAAACGACTCAAAACCAGTAAACCCGTAATAATCCCAACAGAAAAGAACCGGTGGTAACTTGCATTGCCAAGCATCATATCGGATACAAAATAAACCAAAACCAGGAAAAGGAAACCAGTCAATGTTTCGGTTAATATCATTTGAGCATATGTAATTGTAGAAAAATTTAATATAAATGCAAATACTACAATAGAGGCCAACTTTATATTCTTGGATAATTTGAAAAATATTTTATAAAGCAATATTGTGGAAACGAAGAGCATAATAAATTGTGTTATCATTATCCATATTAAATAGTTTTTTAAGCCAAAAATCATCATATATAGAGAAAGCAATAATATATATAAAATGGACCGACTGCCCAGGTCATTATCTGTATCACCCCTACCAATAAATCCCTTGGCAATTTTAATATATCCGGAACTATCACCCCTAATGGCCGGTTTTGAAAATATTATGAACAACACAATCACACAAAAAGCGACAACAAATATTTTTTTCATCTCAATGTAAAAAAATTAACGCCTATAAAATTCTTTATTTTCATCAAAAGTTACCCTCAATAAATTTTATTTTAATTGTAAAATTTATTTATATTTTTTAATATAAATTGAACATCGTTTTTTTCCAACTCATAATACATCGGTAATCGAAGTAAACAATTTTCATACATATCTGAATTTGGTAATTCCCTGCCATCATGCTTATCTTTATAAAATGGACTTTTATGCAAAGATAAGTAATGAAAAGCTGATAAAATGTTATTCTCTTTCAAATGCTTAATCAATGCAGTTCTTTCTTCTAAACTTTTGCAAATAATATAAAAAATGTGCCCATTATTTGTGGCATAGTCTGGAATTTTTGGTAATTTAATATACTCCTTTTCCTCTAATGGGTTCAAACCTTCATAATATTGATTCCAGATAGAAAGACGTTTTTTTTGAATTTCTTCCAAACTCTCTAATTGGGCATATAAAAAAGCAGACACCAATTCGGAAGGCAAGAAAGATGAACCAATGTCAACCCATCCATACTTATCTATTTCCCCCCGAAAAAAAGCAGCACGATTTGTTCCTTTTTCCCAGATGATCTCCGCCCGTTTTTCAAATTGCGGATCATTGATAACCAACATACCACCTTCACCGGATATGATATTTTTGGTTTCGTGAAATGAAAAAGCACCCAGATGACCGATCGAACCAAGCGGTTTGTTTTTACCCCGTGAAATAGTTGATCTATCATTAAATTGATTATCGTTCATTTTACTTATTTCACGGGGTAGATAATACGAATCAATTGATTGTGCAGCATCTTCAACGACAAACAAGTTATGTTTTTCTGCAATTGACATTATTTTATCCATATCGCAGGCGATACCGGCATAATGTACTGGAATTATTACTTTTGTTTTTGAAGTAATTAAATCTTCAATTTTATTTGCATCTATATTTGGATTACTTTCATTGCTATCAGCAAAAACGAGTCTGGCGCCTCTAAGAATAAATGCATTTGCTGTAGATACAAAAGTATATGATGGAAGTATCACTTCATCACCAAGCTGAATATCTGTTAATATCGCTGACATCTCTAAAGCATCTGTACAGCTTGTGGTTAATAAACACTTCTTAAAACCATATCTTTGCTCAAAAAATTCATGACATTTATGTGTAAATAGCCCATTTCCGGAGATTTTGTGTTCCGAATATACCGCCCGGTAGATATAATGGGTTTCTTTGCCTATTAAATTGGGTTTATTAAAAGGAATTTTCATATCATGTCTCCTCTTTAAGCCAAAAATGAAAAACATTTTTAATACCACTTGTAATGAATCCATTTTTTATATAAAAATTGCATGCTAATTGATTATTCTTTTGAGTTACTACATCTATTCTCTTACAACCTAACCTAAAATATTGTTTAAATATATGTTTTAGCAGTTTTGACCCGATTCTTTTTCCTCTCTCATGCGAATTTACACCAATTAAGCCGATTTCCCCAACCTCGCGGTCTTTTGCAACAGTGGCCAGCCCTAAGAATTTTCCATATTCTTTGTATGCAAAAACATTGTTGGCAATTTTTTTATTAATTGAATTTTCCAACCATAAAGTATACAAATCCATAAATTCTTTAGTGGTAAAATTCTTATCAATTTGAAATCTGGAAAATTCCCCACACTGAAGTGCAATACTCAATAGGCTCTTCTCAGGTGCTATTTCATGGTATTCGATAATGTTTGGGTCATCAGATTCAGCTGTTACGGATTCGGTTAATCTTTGACTGAAGGTAATTTTTTCATCAATTAAAATGCCGTTATTGTTCAGATGACTAAGATTAATTGTTTCATCCTGCGGGTCTACAAAAGAATATACAAGCCGATATCCTTTTTTTTTTAGAGAGGATAATATATCACTAAGCTTATCATCAGGTATATTCTCCGGTAATAATTTGGCTACTTTATAGCCGAAAAATTTTGAATCCCAGTTTAAATATTGATAATTATTCATTATTTTCCTTTTTTAAATTGATACTCTCACTAATAATATAGGTTGGTCTGTTTTTGACATTCTCAAAAATTTTTCCGATGTATAAACCAATAATTCCAAGAACAAGAATAATCATTCCGGATAAAAAACTAATAGATATGATAATAGTGGCAAAGCCCAATACTTCAATATCTCCGAGAAAATATTTAATAATATAAACAATGCCGATAATAAATGAAAAGGCAGATATTATAAGACCAAAAATAGCCACTAACACAAGGGGCTTTTCGGAAAAAGATAAAACAGTATTTATCCCCAGTTTTAGCATCATCCTGATTGTGTAAGATGATGAGCCATTCTCCCTTGGAGCATGTGAAACCGAAATTTGGATTGTCTTAAAACCAACCCACCTTACCATGGTAGGGAAATACCGAATACTATCTTTCATGTTGAGTATGACTTGTATCACTTTTTTATTAAATACTCCAAAATTTGCAACCTTACTATCTTGTTTTGTTTTAGTTAAATACCCCAGAACCTTATAAAATATTTTTGAGATGATTTTTTTAAACCAGATATCCTTTCTGTTGATTCTTTGTGCCAGTACAATATCATATCCTTCCATGGCCTTTTGGTGTAAGTTGATAATCTCTTCAGGTTGGTCTTGTAAATCGCAGTCCATCACAACGATCCATTCTCCTGAGACTCTTTCCAGACCAGCAGCAATGGCGTAATGTTGTCCAAAATTTCTTGATAGACAAATGCCTGTAACTCTTTTGTCTTTTTCCCCCAGTTCTGTAATTACTTGCCAGGCATTATCAGGACTGGCGTCATTTATAAAAATGATTTCAAATTCTTTATTTAATTTTCCTAAAGCTTGTTTGAGCCTTTTACATAGCTCTACCAAACATTTTTCACACTTATAAACAGGAATAACAACTGAAATGTATGGTTTGCTTTTCAAAATAACCTCCCTGTTAATTTTTGCAATACTGGCAACATTTGTACATAAGCTCTAAAACCGTATACTAATCTCACAATTTCACAGTAGTATAAATACCAGCAATAATTAACAAAAGTCCCAGAATTTTTCATATCGTCATACTTTCATTAAAAAAGAACACACTTAAAAGTAATACCGAGACAAAGGCAAAACTCATAAACGGATAAGCAAAAGAAAGTTCAAATTTTGTCATCACAGCCATCCAGAAAATACTGGCAATAAGGGCTGCTAAAAAGCCTGTTAAAATAAAAGGATCCAAAAAGGCTTTAAAAAGAAAAGTTAGCTTTTGGCTTAATTGGTCCGGCAGTGCCCCCTTCAGCTTCATTCGCCATTTTATTATTAACTGCCCGTATACAGTGAATATAATACATCCAAAGATATATAAATATCCAATACCTTCAAATTTTTTTTCCATGGTTGCTTTTTACTCCATATAAATTTCTAGGATGAACATAAAGATCTTCTATAAATATAAAAGATTATGATATATATTAGTAAATACCCAAAACCTAAATACTAAGTGTGAGTGCAAGTGTAAGTTTGAGTTTAAGTCTAAGTTTGAGTCTAAGTCTAAGCTTGAGTCTAAGTTTAAGCTTAAGCGTAAGTGCGAGTTAAGTATTACCATTTCATTACTGTTTTAATTAGTTTATTTAGTTCATGTATTAACTTATTTATTTCTTTAAATATCTCACTTAAATCATCAGCAGCAAAATATCCGACTTTTTGTCCATATAATAGATGATGCATAGTTTCATAGGCAGAACCTCTTGAGTAAATATAAAAATTGCATTTGTCTTTTTTATGTTTTCTACCGAAACCTTCTGCGACATTGGCTCCAATTGAATTCACTGATCTTCTTAATTGAGATGTTAACCCATAATCTTCTTTTCTGGGAAGATGTCCTGAAATTACAAAAACTCTTTCAGAAATATTTAAAGCCATTTTCCACACTGATAAATCAGTAAAACCCTTAAATCTATGATCATTATTTTTTTCAGATGTTTCCATTACTTAAGTTTGAGTCTAAGTTTAAGTCTAAGTTTAAGTCTAAGTTTGAGTCTAAGTTTGAGTCTAAGTTTAAGTCTAAGTTTAAGTCTAAGTTTGAGTCTAAGTTTGAGTCTAAGTCTAAGTTTGAGTCTAAGCTTATGTCTAAGTCTGTGGTTCTACTTAAGCTTAATCTTAACCTTATTAGAGTTTTATCATTCATTTAAACAGTCTCTTATATATTTTTAAGAGATCTTTTTCTTTATCAGATAATTCTTTTAAAGTATTCTTAATATAATTTCTGTCAATATTTTTGTTTTTTACAAGAAGAATTCTTACATCCTCAATATCTCTTGCTCTTGCTGAAAACATTTTAAAAAACATCATTTCACAATGGTAATCTTATCAATGACTCCCATATACCGTTCTTTATGTACAACAAGCGCATTATAAGTTTGAAAGGCCCAAATCCCTAAAATCAAAACAACAACTCCAATTTTTAAACTTAAAGCAACCTTATTTTTTATTAATTTTTTAAAATTAAATTTCACTAAGGACCAGGATAAATACGGAATCAAAAGGCAAACCATCAAAGGCATGCGGTATCTTTCCTGATATTGGCCATAAAAAACCGAGGCAACAATATAATATAGCACAAGGAATCCCATAAGTAATAATTCAGGTTTATTAAACCTACCTTTAATTGAACCAAAATCAAAGGTGATTACTATTAATAATATCATTACAGCAAAGGGCAATACAAGCAATATGGCTGTAATCGCTGTCTTACCTTTTAAAACTCCACTAACCAGTATTTTAAAGCTGTTACCCTCCGGAACAACACCAAAGAATCGACAAAATTTATAAAACTGTAAATGAATCCACTTAAAGGGATGTTTGGTTATAAAATTTTTTACTTCTTCCCAGTGAAAATTATTTTTATCAATTCTTGTTGGATTTTTTATTTTATTTTTTTCGCAATATTCAGATAACGCCTTATTATACTTTTCTTCATTCTCTTTATATATAAACGCCCCATCACCTCCATCACCTCCATACAAAGTATGCCCAAAAAACCTAAAATCATTGGCAGAGATATTTCCCTCTTTAAAAGGAAGGATGTGATAAAAGCGAAGGACTCTGGTTGAAAAAGTAAGTAAAGTTCCAAGCAAAACAAATCCTATCAATATCTGTTTTTTTTTAAAATTAATCAAACCGAATAATATCAAGAGAATCCATAAGTAACCCAATTCGCCCTTAAAATAAAATGTGCCATTCACCAATAATAACAATATAAAAGCTATTAAAAATTTCTTATATCCTGTAGCATTAAAGTAATGAATCAGTAATAGGATGATAAGACTGAGCAAAAACATCATGATGATGGGGGTGTAAAATATTGAACTGAAAGCCATAAATTCCAGGTAAATACAATGTAATAACACAGTTAATAATCCAACAAGTTTATTTTTGGTTAATTTCAGGCAGATAAGATAAACGATATAAGAAGTGATAGTACCAAGCAAGCAATTGAATATAAAATAATAATCAATATTGCCTAAAACATATTTAAAAAAATATCCGATATATGAATTCAAAGATAAAGAATTACCACTAACCAAAGGTATTGTTCCTCTCTCCTTAATTAACTCTATTCCTTTTAAATAGGATCTATAATCACCAATAGATAAAAATTTTGTATTATAATATATTAATAGCCTAATTAAAAAATTACTCACCAAGAGAGTAATTAAAATAAGGGAAGCTTTGCGACTGATGTAATCTGATATTTTATTCATACTACCTACTCCTATTTTATAATTGTTGGTAAAATATTTGAATTCTCTCAACTACATACTCTATTTCTTGCTTTTTCATATTATAAAAAAGGGGGAGCCTTAAAATTTGATTACTGACTGCTTTTGTAACAGGAAGGTCAAGTAAATCATATTTCCCTTTCCAGTATGGTGCCAGATGAAGTGGAATATAATGAAATACTGCCAAAATTCCATTATCCTGTAAATAATTTATTAAAGCTATTCTCTCTTTAATACTGCCCAATAAAATGTAAAACATATGTGCATTGTGAGTACAATTCTTTGGAATAATAGGTAAGCTCTCTGGGTCTAAAAATTCCGAAAGCAGTTTATAATAATAATTCCAGCTGGCCATCCGAATAGCATTCACCTTTTCAACATTTTGTAATTGAGAGCTTAAAAATGCTGCCTGCAGTTCGGACATCATGTAGCTTGAGCCGATATCCACCCAGGTATATTTATCAACCTTTCCTTCCATAAAATGGATCCGGTTTGTCCCCTTATCCCTTATAATTTGCGCTCTTTCCACCATCGTAAGATTGTTTACCAGTAAAGCTCCACCCTCTCCGCATTGAATGTTTTTGGTTTCATGAAAACTTAAAGTAGCCAGATCGCCAAACTGTCCCAGTTTTTTACCCTTGTATGTGCATCCTATGGCCTGGGCAGCATCTTCTATTAGATATAACTTATAGTTTTTACAAATTTTTGAAATCTTATCCATGTCACAGGCTACACCAGCATAGTGGACCACAACAATTGCCCGAGTTCTGGAGGTGATCAGGGCTTCAATCTTAGTTTCGTCTATATTCTTAGTATCTTTACGGATATCACACCATACAATCTTGACCCCTCTTAAGGCAAAAGCACTGGCAGTGGTTACAAATGTATAAGAGGGCATAATAACCTCATCCCCAGGCTCTAGGTCGCAGAGCAGGGCTGCCATCTCCAGGGCATCAGTACAAGAAGAGGTCATAATAGCTTTTGAACTTTTTGTATATTTTTCCAAAAGTTCCGAGCATAATGTGGAAAAGGTCCCGTCACCGGAGAATTTATCATACTCAAAAACTTTTGCCAGGTTATCTTTTTCGTTACCCAGGATCAAAGGTTTATTAAAGGGAATTCTCATTTATTTCTCTCCCTTTGCTGTTTTAATCTTCTTCGCAGGATTTCCAGCTACTATTTCAAAATCATTTACGTTTTTAGTTACCACTGCTCCCATTCCTATTATTGAATATTTACCAATAGTTAAATCTTCCCGGATACAGGAATTTAAACCCATATGAGCGCCTTCTCCAACCTTAACTCTGGCACCAACTGTGGAATGGGCGGTTAACATACTATAATCATTGATAATGGAATTATGTGCAATATAACTATTTGGATACATATGTACAAAATTCCCGATTTCAGGAGCAAAAGAGGTGGATGCAAATGGACAAATAACAACTCCATGACCTATTTTAGCAGAGGGGTTGATATATGCTCTGGGGTGAATGGCTGTGGCATTGGCTTCCATGGGAATATTCAAGGCTTTGAATTTTTGTATCCGTTCATATTTATTCTTGGTAGTACAGTGCAGGGTGTAGCTTATATAGTATCCCTTGTTAACATAATCTTTTATCTCATCAGTGGAGCCTATAACTTTATATTTCCCCAGGAATTCTCCTTTTGCTTTAATATCGGTTAAAAACCCTTCGATTATCCATTCATTTGTTAACTGGTTGACCTCTTCGAACAGGGATATGGTGATTTCTCCACTGCCTCTGCCTCCTACTATAAGTAATCGCTTTTTCATCGTTTATATCTCTGTGAATCCTATTATACTTTGGATATTAAAATTCTTTTTTTCCCCCCTGGGTCTGCAGGGATAAAATCTGTGAAAGTGATTTTATATTCCAGGGAGTCAGATATTTCAGACTTTAATTCCCTGATCAATTCTTTTTTAAATCCGTTTTTCTCCACTCCATCCTTAAGGACAATAAATGCCTCAATGAGATCATTACTTTCCTGAACAAATCTGAATTGTCTGATCAAAGGACGTTTTTCCATTACCTCGTAAAAAGGATGAAAGGGGATTTTTGTCCCATTCTTGAGACTGACCCAGTCATCGTCTCTACCAATAATTTTTGTGATAACACTTAGTCCATCCCGATTCTCCATCTCAATCCAGTCGTTTAATTTGTAGCGAATAAGAGGAAAAGAATAAATATTCAAATCAGTAACAATGCACCTTCCCCGCTCGCTGTTGATATTTCCCCGGTCATCTTCAAGCTCGATCAAATTGGTATCATGATTAAAATGATAAAAATTCTCATTGCAGAGTTGAAAACCCAGATTGTTAAATTCTACCGTTCCATAAACCTCAAACAAACGGTTTTGCCCAAAAACACTCTCAATCATATTTCGTGAAGGAATATCCAGGACCTCACCACTACAATTGATCAAACGGGGTTTTCTGATCCGAATACCTTTATCAATGATATATTGAGCCATTTGAATCAACTGGGATTTGTTGGCATATAAAAGATCTGCTTTTATACGGATATATCCATCAACCATTTTCTCTACTGGTTCGGTATAAGCTATGGATTTACGTCTCAAAAGACCCAGCTTTTGCAAGAATGAATCCGATTTAGTAATTCTGTGAGGAGAGGGTAAACAAAAAGTTATATCTCTATACCTGTAGCCATTTAAAAAAAGAGAGCGGATATATTTAGCCAGCATATATGCCCTTTCATTCCAGGTTCGGTAGATTTTCAAAGGTTCTCCTGTGCTGCCGCTGGTACCATCCTGATAATATTTTCTATATAATTCCGGTTGTTTTATCACCTCCAGATCAATAAATTTCTTATACTCTGTTTTATCCATCACCGGTATTTTAGGGATCTCATCAACACTTTTGATATTAAAAGGATTAAACCCTGCCTGATCAAATCTTACTTTGTAGAATTCAAAATGATTATAAGAATATATCAAAAGTTTTTTTAATTTCTTTAATTGAACAGCTTTAATCTTATCAGCGTTGAAGGGGTAGTTTTTTAAAAGAGTTCTTAATTTAAAAAAAATATTAAGATTAAGCAGGTGTTTAGAAATCATTCAATGACCACCTTTTTTTGATCGGACAATTGAGTTTGTTCATTATTTAAGGCCTCTGATCATCAGTCCCATTCTCTTAAAATCCGGAAAAATGGGGAGTTTAATAAAGGTCCTGACTGAAAGAAATACCAACAGGTAAGTTAAAAAATTGGAGACAAAAAAGGAAATGGCAATTCCCTGAGCTCCATTGTTAACCACCAAAAAATTTAAGAGAATATTTAAACCAGCTCCTGCACATGCAATCATCGCTATAAATTTCTGTTTACCATTATGAATAAAAAAGGGCAAATACATAGAATAAATAGCCCAGAAAGCAAAGCCAAACACCAGCCAGGGGATATAGATTTTAGCCTCAAAAAAGGCATCGGTGGTCATAAGTTTTAAAATAAAACCGGAGGCCAGTGAAACCAGTAAACAGACAGAAAGAATAAATATAGAAAAAAGAAACAGACTGTTTCGAAGAGAGATAGTTTGATCCTTATCATCTTTTTCTGCAAGTTTTTTATAAATATGAGGTATCCAGGTGTTGATAAAGGGGAGAGAAAGAAAAAGAATAATAGTTGAAATGCTTAAGGCAACTCCATACAAACCGGATTGGGTCTTCCCAAGGAAGGAATCAACAAAGAGGATTCCGCTTTTTCGCATAACCATTATAGAAATCCCTGCAGGAAGCAGAGGTAATACCAGAGAAATGATACCTTTTAATATTTTTTTATCAATCGAAAATTTAACATATTTTTTATAAATAAAATAAAACATAGCTCCCATGCCAAAGGCAAAGTATGAAAAGCTAATGGCATAAACCCTCCCTTCCCATTGCATATATAATCCAATAATTAATAAAAGAGAAAGTGATATGTTCAGGATGACCTCTCCAAGGGTAGCCACAGTAAAGGGTAATGCCTGTTTTTTGATTTTAAATCTTGTTTTTAAAAATTCAAAACTGACAAAAAAGAAAGAGATAAAAGGAATTAAGATAAAAAGATTTTGAGGGATAAATCCAATATTCAGTACAGCTGTTAAAAACAGATTTATCCCAAAAATAAGAATTGTACTGCATAAAAGAATAAAATAAAGATTTCCCATTAAAAGCTTGAGGTATTTGCAGTCCTTAACAAAATAATTTTTGGAGATATTAACTGCCAATCCCCCTCCAACGATTGAATTAACAATTACTAAAATCGCTGAGAAAGTATTTATATATCCAAAATCCTTCGGAATGAGGTAGACTGTCAGTATTGGGAGCATCAGAAATGGAATGGCCTGATTAATAGAGGTAGAGAACATATAAACCCCGATATTTGCAATGGATTTTTTTTTTATTAATCGTTTAATCATTATTTTAAGATTTTTTGTTATTATTGGATGACAGCTCTAAATAATCGGTTACATGGCAAACCAAGTTATCAATACATTGATTTTGGTTAAGGCTCATTTTCTTTTTAAGTCCTCTTCGGAAATAGGCTAAAATAGAATTATTCTCAATGGCTTTCAAGTAAATGTTCAATTCCTTTTCATTGTATTTATAATTGTTGATAAAATCGGTCATTTTTTCCAGGTCAACGGTATTCTTTATCCGAAGTACTCCATGGGTAAAATATTCATACCAGGAAGGCCCAAAGCAAATCACTGGTTTCCCTCGAACCATACCTTCCCAACCTATTGTACCAGCCAGTGTAATAACTGCTTTCGCCTGATCAATCAATGTAAAGGGGTTTGTTTCCACTGGCACAAACGAGACTCTGGGAAATTTTAAAGCATCCCGGTAAAAACGCAGCATCCGTCCTGTATTGCCTTCAGCAATGGGATTGAATTGATGTGGGCTTTCTTTAATGTGAATCTGCCAATCCCAGGGCAGATATTTGGATAGTAATTCAAGGGTGTACAGATGATCATAAAAAACTCCGGCCCTTGGCATGGTTGTGGCCTCCGGCTGATAATGAAGAGCAAAAATAGCATAGGGTTTAGTTAAATCCGGTTTTCTCTGTGTTTTGGAATACTCTTTCTCCAGTGATCTTAAAAAGCGGATTCTTTTGTAAATTCTGTAAGAATACGGGATCAATTTTTGTCTTGATTTACTTCTTTCAACCTTTTTTTTAGGGTCTTTATGATAAGTGGGGACTCCATTAACCAGCCAGCCATTTTTACCAAACCAGACGGTTCTTTTGTAAAATAGCTCATTTAAAAATTTCAAACCTGTTTGTATTACACCGGGTTTTTTTTTGAAGAACTTTGTTGATTCCAAAAGACCTGGAGGAATGGCATCTTTATAGGTTTTACGAACAGCATCTATGTTGGATTGTATATCTTTGGCAAATTTTAATGGATTTTTATTTTTACTTAATATCTGGTAATCCTGTTTTATTTTATCCGGAATCGAATAGATATCATCAACTCCAATTATTCGTCCTGCTGAGGAGAATGGAGTTGAAAAAAAACCAAATAATTTAATTCCCTTTTCCTTACATACCAGATAAAGAGGAAAATCAAAAGAACGATGAGGCATAACTGGATTGATAACGATATCTACCTTATAGTAGTCAATAATTGCTGTCCAATATCTCAGAAATTTTCTAAATAGATTCCGCCGTTCCGAAAAACCAAAACTTTTTTGATCGGCATCCATCCTATCCATAAGTTTTAAACCCTGAAGTTCAAACCTGGATATTCTCTGGTAAAAATCCACGTCAACACCGTATCTATTGGCGATTTTTTCAATTTCTTGCGGGAAGACACCTTTCCAGGCATCAAAATATTCATGATATATGGCTTCAGGGAATAGGTCGGGAATAATTTCCCTTGAATGATCATCGTCATACCCAATCCAATACACTGGTTCAATATTGTATTTATCCTTTAAAATTTTCGCCACTTCAACCCAGGGATCTGCAAAACTGCAGTTATAAAGGGCATTTATGGTATTGACTTTTATTTTCTTGGCCATGTGATCTTTTTTGGTTGTTAAATATTAAATTTTAAGGTATGTACGAAAAAATTGTTATTAATTTTACTTAATTATCTCCCTTATTGAATACTGTTTGTCCTTAGTGACTTCTCCCAGCATTCGTCCCATGTATTCTCCAAAAATGAATGATATCATAAAAAATATCGAAGCAAAGAATGAGATCAGAACTACTGTGGAAGTCCAGCCAGCCCTTGTGGAACCAACAATCAATTTTCTGACCAAAACAAACAGACCAATCACAAAAGATAAAAAAGAAACAAGTAAACCCAAAAAACTGATAGCTTTTAAGGGAAAGGTAGAATAATGAATCAAAAGATTAAAGGATAATTTTATAAGCTTACCAATTGAATAATTAGATTTTCCATAAGACCGCTTACAGTGCTTAATTTCAACATTTGTCAGGTTTTTGGTTATGGAAAGAATCATACCTGAAACATACGGATAAGGAGTCTTTATTTGTTTTAATTCCTCAATGATCTCTTTTTTAATAATTCTAAAGCTGGAAAATCTCAAGCGATTTTTAAGTTTAAAAATCCTATGGGTTACTTTTCGGATAAAAAAGCTACCTATGTTTTTATACAATTTATCCTTTTTCTTCTTATAGGCTGCAAAAACCGCATCATATCCCTCTTTTATCTTATCATAAAGTTTAATGATTTCTTCGGGGGGATTTTGTAAATCGTCGTCTATGGTTATAACATATTCTCCTTTACAATACTGAAAGCCGCACATCAGGGCATTCTGTTGACCAAAATTCCTGAACAAGTCAATCACTGTCACATGTTCATTTTCCGTATTTATCTTTCTCAGTATCTCCAGACTGTTATCCCGGGAACCATCATTCACAAAAATCAGTTCAAAAGTCTTATCCATTTTTTTAAAGACTTCTGATAATCTAAAGTATAGCTCTTCCAGACTCTTCTCACTATTAAAAACCGGAACAATTACTGAAAAGTATACGTTACTATCCATGTGAGGTTTTGCTTAACCTTAATCTTAACCTTATTCGAGTTTTGTCATTCATTTAAATATTCTCTTATATATTTTTAAGAGATCTTTTTCTTTATCAGATAATTCTTTTAAAGTTCTCTTAATATAATCTCTATCAATATTTTTGTTTTTAACAAGAAGAATTCTTACATCCTCAATATCTCTTGCTCTTGCTGAAAATATTTTAAAAACAATAAGGTCTTCAAGAGAAACAAAATTCACTTTAAAACCATCAAAGTTTACCTTTCTGGCTCTTTTAATAGCTTGCTGTTCAAAAGTAGAAAAAGAGAAAATTAAATCTATTCTAATCTTGCTAACTGGTTCAATAACAGGTAAAACAAAAGTCTTTTTTACAAAATTACTGATATCTTCTGGGATTGGTTTAAGTTCCTCTTTTTCTACCAACTCTATTATCTTATCCAAAGAATCAATACTCAAACCCAAAATAATATCAATGTCTCTGGTCAAACGAGGTTCACCATATAAGAGCACAGCCTGGCCACCTATTATTATATATGGAATATTGTTCTCTTTAAAAGCTTTTGCTATTCTAATTATTATTTCTTTAAACATATCAATTTAGTTCATCTTTTTAAATTTAATAGTTTTGCAAGCTTAATATTCTTTTCAATATCTTCAAGAGGATCTTTTAATGGCAAAACCCCTAATTCAGTAGCATATATCCACATCTGTTCAAAAATTTTTAGATTTTCAAAATAATCACTCTTTTTTTGTATCATTTCTTTTTCAAATTCATTAAAGATTTCGTTGTTCTTTATCATTAGTCTAAGTGCTTGTTACTCTTCACTGATAAGAGGATTAGGTAAGTGGTAAGAGGTGAGAGGTGAGGTTAAACATTTTAATTATAAAGCTACAAATACCAAATATTATTATTGCCCATGTAAGACTCAAAAATGTTCCAATAATAAAATATTCAGAGATCTTCATCTTCCGGGAAGCATCACCCTGAATATCTCCAAAACGGTATATAGCTTTAAGTGTCAACACTATGCCCACTAGAGCTGTAGAACCTATAAAAAATGCAATATAAATAAGAAAACGCTCTAATTGGCCTATTAATCTTCCTGCATTTTTAAATCCTAATGGCATATCTTCAAAATGGAATCTTTTTAAAATACCAGCTACAATAGGAGCACCAGCTTCTACGGAAATTATGCATCCTATCAAATGAATAATTAATTGAAAATCTTTAAACATATATTATATTAAATAAAAAACTCAAGACAACCCTACGGGGTTGACATACCTATTGTCAACTCTATGGGGTTGCCCCCTCAGCATAAACTTTGTTAATTATTTTTTGGATATCCTTGATTGCTTGTTTTAACTCTCTCATACCATAATGTCTGATCATCTTATTTACTGCTGTTTTGGAAACTTCTTCCTTTTTCGCTACTATACCAGCGCTTTTGTATTGATTATAGAGCATGTATCTGTTAAAAACTATTTTTTTTGTCCATTGGTTTTTTATGAATCCCATTAAATTAATGATTGTATCAATACCATTAACTTTTTGGTCACTTTCTAAACAGTAGAGGTTTTTATTCTTACGAGCTGTTTCAATTGCTTTTCTAGCAAGGACAAATGCGGATCCTCTCATTGCTTGGGTAGAGGATTTTATTTCAGTTGAAACAAAACCAATTCCAATCCCTGTTCTGAAACGCAAGGGGAAGAGTCTGTATTCCAGGAAATCAATATACTCAAAAATATTTTGTGAAATTGCTAACAAGCCCTGAAACTCATCACCTGCAAATACATTGAATGGAACAATGGGATTTAATTCGTTATTCATCTGTTTCAGAATATTAGGCAATGCATTCAAACTTTCAATTTGCTCTGATAAATTTGATCGGATCACATCACCGGTTAAACAAATATATCTTTTTTTTTCATTCATCAGATTACCCTTTTTTTACTCTTTACTTTTGCCTTTTTACTTGTTCCTTTGGGTTTGATAAATCAAACCCCTACACATCCACCCATCTACTCTTCTACCCATTTACTCATCACCCCTACTCATAAAGCTCCGCCCTTACCCTTTTTTAGGCTTTTACATAACAAATCAATAAACATCATTTTTAAATTTATACAAATCCTAAAAATTCGTACAAAAAAACCTTCGACCCCATTATATAATATATATTAGTAAATATCCAGAATCTAAATGAGAAATATAAGGTTGAGTGGAAGAAGCATTCAGCTTTCAGCCTTCAGCATCAGCTTTTTATAACACTTCATCATTCCTTGTTCATTATTCATTATTCAATTTTCAGCTTTCAGCCATTTTTTTACCAAATCCCAGTCCCCAAATCCTAGACCCTACACATCCACCCATTCACTATCTACCCATTTACTCTTCCACTATTCACTTCTCTCTTCCTTCCATACATAACAAAAGCTCCCATTATAAAGCCAGAACCATTGAGCATAAAATCAATAATATTAAATGTACGCCCTGGTATAAGTATTTGATGGAATTCATCTAAAAATGCAATACTTAATCCTATAACAATATATAAAAGGAATGTTCTGAGTTTAAAAATCGATTTTTTATCAAGCCTCCACAAAATGAAAAATATAGATAGAATAAAATATTCAATAAAATGAACAAAATAATCCAATCTTATTATTGAGTCAAATGCCTTAATTTTCGGAACAGGTATTTGAGGTATAGAAGACATTATTAGTATTAGCATAAAATAAAGAAAAAATATAAATTTACTATTCTTTTTAATATATGTATATATTTTTATCACTTTTTACTGAATGCTGAGACTTGGTTTATTGGTTGAATGGACTAATGGTTGAATGGTTGAATGGACTAATGGTTGAATAGTTCTTTTTTCTTTCAACTTAAAACCCAAAACTTAAAACTCAACACTGTTTCCTTTTACCACAGATATACTAAGCCCCAAATCCCAGATCCTACACATCCACCCATTCACTCATCTACCCATTTACCCATTCACCCATCTACTCATCTACCCATCTACTTTATAAAATCTCTTATACCATTCTACAAATCTTTTCACACCTTCATTCACTGGAAATACAGGTTTATATCCGAAATCTTTCTCCAGATCAGAACAGTCAGCGCTTGTTGCTTTAACATCCCCCTTTTGCATAGGAAGCAAATTTTTCTCTGCTTTTTTATTTAAAGTTCTTTCAATAGCCTCAATAAAATCGATTAAATTAACTGATTTACTACTCCCAATATTATAAATTTTATAAGGAGATTTGCTTGAAGAAAGATCAGGTTTTTTTTCATCCCAATTTTTATCTGCTTTTGGTGGATTATCCACTACTTTTACAACACATTGAATAATATCATCAATATATGTGAAGCTTCTCTTCATATCTCCTCTATTAAACACATCAATGGGTTTCCCCTCTAATATTGCTTTTGTAAAAAGGAACATAGCCATATCTGGCCTTCCCCAGGGACCATAAACCGTAAAGAACCTGAGTCCTGTACACGGAAACCCGTACAAATGACTGTAAGTGTGAGCCATAAGTTCTGAACTCTTTTTTGTTGCTGCATAAAGGCTTATTGGATGATCTACATTATCATGTGTAGAAAATGGCATTCTTTTATTCATACCATACACTGATGAACTACTTGCATAAACCAAATGTTTTATATTATTATGTCTGCAAGCTTCCAAAATACTCATAAAACCAGCAATATTGCTTTGAATGTATGAATTAGGATTTGTAAGCGAATATCTCACTCCTGCTTGAGCAGCCAGGTGGCATACCTTATCAAATTTTTGTTCTTTAAAAAGCCTTGCTATATTCTCTTGATCTTCCAAATTTAATTTTATGAATTTATAATTTAAATACTTTTCACTTTTATATAGTTTATTATATTCAATCTCCTGTTTTATTATACCGGTTTTAGCAAGACGCCCGTATTTGAGGTTTACATCATAATAGTTATTTATATTATCAAGACCAATGACCTCATCTCCTCTTTTTAAAAGAGCTTTAGCTAAATGAAACCCTATAAAACCAGCGGTTCCAGTTACAAGTATTTTCATCATTTACTCCTTAAAGCAACTTTAATGTAATGATTTTTCTGCCTCATACAATACTTTTAAAACCCTTAGCCCCTCTTTTGCATCTGTTTTTGGGGTTTGTCTGCTTTTAATACATTCAATAAAATGAAGCAACTCCTCTCTTAAAGGCTGTTTTTTTTCAAATTGTACAACCTTATAATCTGCTTTCTCTGCAACAGGGATTTTCCCCTTTTCCCACTTAATTTTATGCTCATAGATAAAGAGTTTTTCCTTACTTATATCATCAAAAACAGCCATCTTTTCACTTCCAATAACAACCAATTTCTGCTCTTTGAATGGATGGAGCCAGCTTACAAATATATGGGCTTTAACTCCATTTTTAAATTCAAGCTCAGTTAATGTAGTGTCAAAAATTGTTTGGTTTAAGTATGAACCACCAAAGGCTGAAACCTTCTCAGGCTCTTCTTCTCCCATTAACATTAAAATTATGGAAATATCATGAGGAGCAAAGCTCCACAGAACATTCTCTTCTGTTCTTAGTTTGCCTATATTTAATCTATTTGAATAAATATATCTGATCTTTCCCAGATCACCTCTATCAATCATCTCCTTTAATTTTACAACTGCTGAATGGTATTGAAGAATATGACCAACCATTAAAATCCGTTTCTCTTTTTGAGCAATATTAACAAGCTCTTCACCCTCTTCTTTGGTTAATGCTAAAGGTTTTTCAACCATTACATCCTTACCCGCAAGCAGATATTTTTTTGCAAATTCAAAATGTAGCACAGCAGGTGCAGCAATAACCACACCTTTTATATCTGTATTATCAATTATAAATTTATCATGTTTTACAAAATTGACATCCGGGAAATCTTCTCTTCTTTTTGAAATAATATCATCGGATTTTTCAAGAACCAGATTTAGTACACCTAATTCATTCAAATTTCTAAGATGATTTTTCCCCCAATTCCCAGCTCCAACAAGTGCAATGTTCTTTTTCATTTATCCCCCTTTTAATTTAGTTGCCCATATAAATTGACATTTTTTATGTTTCAGAGATTTAGATTATATAAAAAATAGTACTTTTTTGTCAAGAAACATTACTTGATTTAAACCTTTTTACAAAAAATTAAGTATAATACAATTTAAGATTAAAACTTGTGGAATATTATTTTATGCTCTATTCCATGTAAAAGGAGTTATTATGAAAAGAGGTATATTAATTGCAATCTTAATTATTGTAATTTTTGTCATTTTAATAGGTCTTATTGCAGGGTTTATATATATGCAACTCAACCATGAACCCTATATAGCGGATAATTCCTTTTTAAAAATAAATTTAGAAGGCAGAATCGAAGATAATGAAGATTCCCCTTTTTCAAATGCAACAACTGTTGAAGACCTATTTTACCATATAAAAAGGGCTAAAATTGATAAAAGAATTAAAGGAATAATCCTTAAAATATCATATTTGTACACAGGATTTTCTACAACTGAAGATATTGGTAGAATAATTAAAGATTTTCAAAAGAGCGGGAAAAAAGTGTACGCATTTATATATTACGGAGGGATTAAAGAATACTATCTCGCAACTTTTGCAGACAAAGTTTATGCTTATAAAGGAGGTGACCTTTTCCTAACAGGTCTTGCAACAGAAGCAATCTTTTTAAAAAATACACTTTCAAAACTGGGAATTAAAGCTGAACTCTTTCATATTGCAGAATATAAAACAGCTACAAATATTTTTACACAGGATAAAATGACTTCAGCACACAGAGAGTCTGTACAAAAACTTCTTGATGATATTTACATATCTACTTTGCAGGGTATTTCAAAAAACAGGAATATTAAATTAGAATCAATAAAAAATATAGTTAATGAGTCACCCGTTTCTAATGCAAGATATTTAAAAGCAGGGTTGATTGACAAAATAATTTATGAGGATGAAATTCTCAAAAGTTTAAAAACGGATTATAAAATAACAAAATTTGAAACTTATAAACAAACCTCTTCACCCAAGCCTTTTAAAGCAAAAAAGAAAATTGCACTTATATTTGCCTCAGGTGAGATTAATTCTGGAAAAAGCGGAGGTAAATCTATAACAGGAGATAAGATATTGGGCTCTGAAACACTTTCAAAATATTTAAGAATAGCCAGAAAAAGTCCATCAATAAAGGCTGTAGTTCTACGAATTAACAGCCCCGGTGGTTCTGCTTTAGCTTCTGATGAAATACGTAGAGAAGCAGAACTGCTCGTTAAGAAAAAACCATTGGTGATTTCAATGTCTGATGTTGCTGCATCTGGAGGTTACTGGATTTCTATTTCATCCTCAAAGATATTAGCATTACCTCAGACAATAACAGGATCAATAGGAATTATCAGTGGAAAATTTGTTTTAAAAGACCTGTATGGAAAAATTGGACTCAATAAAGAGATTTTAAAAACCTCGGAATATGCAGCTATGTTCTCTGATTATAAAGAATTTACTCCTTCTGAAAAAGAGAAATTAATGAGAGTAATGAGAAACATATACAATGATTTTTTAATTAAGGTTGCTAAGAGTAGAAATATGAAGGTTGCAGATGTGGATAATATTGCAAAGGGAAGGGTATGGTCAGGAGATTCAGCATTAAAATTAAACTTAATTGATAAAATTGGAGGAATTAACGAAGCTTTTGAAGAAGCAAAAAAACTTGCAAAAATCCCGGCTTCTGAAAGCGTTGGAATAAGAATCTATCCAAAGAAAAAATCTTTAATTGATTCAATATTAGGCTTACTATTTAATTTTAAAGGAGCTAAAGCTAAAATAGAAAATCCAATCAAACTTACTATTGAAGAGAAGCTTATTCGTTATAAACAATTCTTTCCAGCAATGATGATGCCATTTAAGCTCATTATTAATTGAACCTTACCTCTCACCTAATCCTTTGATTAGTAAAAAGTAGGATGAAAATTATAAAATATTCAGACATTTTAAAGAACAAAAATATTGATTATATAAAAAGGGTTTTAGAAAAAGAGAATATTCTTATTTACCCAACAGACACACTCTATGGAATTGGAGGAAATTTCTTCTCTTTATCTGTACTTAAAAAGATTGACAAAATAAAAGGGAGAACAGATAATCCCTATTCTGTTGTAATCTCAGATATTTCAATGCTTAATGATTTAGTAGAAGAGATTCCTGATATTTTTTATGATATTTATAAAAACCTGCTTCCGGGTAAATTCACATTTCTTTTTAATGCTTCAAAATCCTTGAGCAAATCTCTTTTAAAAAATAATGAAAAAATCGGAATTAGGATACCCGGTGTTCCAAATATATTGAAATTAATAAAGATTTTAAATTTTCCATTAATCTCAACCTCAGTAAATAGATCAGGAGAAAAACCATTAAATGACCCTGAAAAAATCATGAGAGAATTTCCCATACTGCAAACTTACCCATTTGACTCTCTATTAATTGATTATGGTATCATACCTGAATCCAAAGGCTCCACAATTATAGATATAAGTGAAAGCCAGATCAAGTGCATAAGAAAAGGCGATGATTATGAAAGGTTTATATCCTGGATACCTAAGCTATGAACTTCTATTTCTTAGCTTCTGTGTTATTCTTTATTTTTTTATTCAACAAATTTCTTAAATAATTACTCTCTTTTGATTTTACATACAATTCAGATATCTTATTATATATGGAAAATCGTTCTTTATTATTTAATTTCTCTAACACCAATGCTTTTAACCAGAGTGCGGGTATATAATTTGAATTGAATTCAAGGCATCTATCTATTTCCATTAAGGCTGTTTTATATCTTTCATTTCTAAATAAAAAACTTGCATATTCAGTATGAAAAAATTGATAATTATAATATGTAATCCAGTATGACAATTGAGTTTTCATGCTGATAAGAGATTTAAATATCTCCTCAGCCTCAACAATTTTACCCTTTTTTTCCAATATAAGTCCATTCAAATGTAAATAATATTTGAATGGAATATAATAATTATCTTTAGAAAGTTTATATTTCTCAACAAATTGTTTCAATAAAGAAAGCTCCTTTTTGCTTTCATTTAATTTATCCATGCGCAGTAAAATAAGCCCTTTTACCCAGTGAATCTCTGCTGTATTATCTATTATATTACTTGAATCAAAAGTTTCAATTGATTGATTAATTGTTTTAAAAGCCTCTTTATAATCTTTATTCACATAAAAGATAAATGCCTTTTTTGCAAGAATGTTTGCTCTGTCTTTTTTTGAACTAACAACTTTGCCATATTCCTGTAACCTGATTTCAGCCTTCTCATATTCAGCCTTTAATATTGAGATGTCAATTAATGTTATATATGCCCATGGCACACCTGAGGCATCCCTTGAAACAGCTGCTTCCTTTAATGATTCTGATGCAACCAGATCTCCTGAATAGAAAAGTCCGTCTCCCAATGAATCAAAGGAATTTGCTGACCTATCAATATTTCTATAATCTTCAAACAACCCAATTGCCCTGTTATGGTCTCCCATATATGAATGACAATATCCCAGATGATTTATTGCTTTTGAATAATTTTTATGTATCTCAATGGCTTTCTCATAATATAACATTGCTTTTTCTGCATTACCATGATGAAAATAAGCCTCACCTAATTCATAAAATACCTCTTTTAAAAAACCATAATTGCTTTTAAGCTTTTCCAAATTCCCCACTTCTTCCTTAAAATTTAAATTTAATCTGGCTCTTAAAGCAAGAACTTTTAATCTTAAGTACTCAGTTAAATCATCAATATTTGGCATTATCTCATCTATTTTTTTTAAAGATTCCACATTATTTTCTGTAAAATAAAATAGATCTGCTAAAAGATATTTTGAGATCAAGAGATCATCTGATTTCAAAAAATATTGTTTAGCTTTGCTTAATTCAAATTTTTTATAGTATTCATACCCCATAAAAAAATCTGAGAATTTCTTCCAATCCTTTCCATATATTTTTGACACCTTAAAAAATTCAAATTCATCCTCTTTTTTATCATAAATAAATTTATATATTCTTTTTGTTAGATAATCTACTTGAAGAACAAGAAATGAATCTCTATTCTTGCCAGTTATTGTTATGGAATTGCTTTTTCCTCCTTTCATTAAAGGTATCAACACTGCACTTATGTCATATGTGTCATTAAAACGAGTTATCTTACCCTTTAATTCATATTTAATATTAAACTTCTTTTTTAATGCGTTTATATCTAAATTTTTATCCTTATTACCTAAAATTGAAAAGCCAGTATCTTCATCAATAGTTTTAAATCCCTTGAATTGATTCAAGGAATTTGTAAGAAGGTAATCAAGTTTCTTAGATAGATATTTTTCACCTGTTTTATCTTGAAAATGATTTAAATAAATAAAGAAATTATCATCATTTTTTTCAATATGTGTTTTTTCATAATTCTTTTTTAAAACAAGAACAGTAGCAAAAATTGCTATTAATAAGAATATAAAAATTGTTAAAAATTTAAATCTCTTAATTTTTGTTGAAAAAACAGGTTCAGTAGAAGCCTTCATCTTTTTAATTCTATATACCATCTCTCCCAGGTCATCTTTATCAGTACTTTTCTGAATTTCCTTCATTATTTTTTCCTGTTCTGAAGAATCCATAATTTGAGTGGTTTTAAATTCTCCTGTTAGTTCTTTTCTTTTTTTATATTCTGATTCAAATTCTTCAATATCCTTCTTTATTTCAGAAAAACTTGAATACCTGTTTTTTTTATCTTTTTCCAGGCATTTTAATAAAATTTCTTTTAATTCTTCAGGAATATCTATTGAAAACTCAACTTCTTTATTCAATACATTATAGAGAGTTTCGATCTGCCCTTTGTCTATAAAAGGATTTTTACCTTCAATTAATTCATACATAACTATGCCAAATGAAAAAATATCAGTTCTCTGGTCAAGTTCTCTACCCCTTGCTTGTTCTGGAGACATAAAAGATACTGTTCCTATTACAATGCCTCTTTCAGTTAAATCAGAATCAACCATACCCTCTTTCTTAACAAAAGATTTATCCTCAAATTTAGCAAGCCCAAAATCAAGGATTTTCACAACTCCCTTTTTATCAATCATAATATTACTAACTTTAATATCTCTATGAATGACCCCTTTTGAATGCGCTTCCGTCATACCTTTACAAGCCTGAATGCATATATCCAGAATCTTGCTCATGCTCAGTTTTTTCAACTTTAATATTTGTTCAAGAGTTACTCCGTCAATATACTGCATAACAATATATTCATTTTTATCATCTTCAAAAATCTCATAAATAGTACATATATTAGAGTGATCAAGTTGAGAAGCAGTTTGAGCTTCTCTTAAAAATCTTGCTTTTGAAGTCTTATCTTCTAAAGTTTTATCAGAAATAGTCTTTATTGCAACACTACGTCTTAATCTAATATCCTCTGCAAGGAAGATATCTCCCATTCCACCTTTTCCAAGTTTTTTTTTTATCTTAAATCTATTATTTAAAATCAAACCTTTAGATACCATTTCATCTGAAACAATAGTAATCTCATTTGAAGCATCTACTTTATGATCTATTGAATTGTTATTTTGTAATTCAGCTCCACATGAATTACAATATTTTTCATTTTTATCATTTTCATTACCACATTTTTCACATTTCATGATTTTATATTAACAAAAAAAATTCAAATTATCAATTTTTAGATTCTCAAAAACATGCTGAATATTGCTAAAATTTCTGGTTTATGTTACTTTCAGTATATGCCCAAAACAGAAAAAAGGGACACAAACTTTTTTATATCCAGATATTTCCTGATAATTATTGCTCTATTTCTTTTTGTCCTAATACTAAGCTTTTTTTTTGGTGATAGTGGAATAATTGAAATAGTCAGGGCACAGAAAAAAATTGAAAATTTAGAAAATAGAATAAAGAACCTTGAAATCAAAAAGGCTAAATTAGAAAAAGAGATCAAGGAATTAAAAAATAATCCTCTTGCACTTGAAAAAAGAGCAAGAGAGAAACTATGGTTAATGAAAAAAAATGAGAAAGTTATTGTTATAATAAAAAACAAGAAAAAAAAGTGAAGAGTAAATGGGTGAATGAGTGGATGGGTAGATGGGTAGATGAGGAAACCTTACTTCTTACCCCTAACCTCTACCCTCTTACCTATTTACTCTTCGCTATTTTTGCTGATAGCTGATGGCTGAAAGCTGATGCTGAACGCTTAAGCTTATTTAAAAAGGTATCAGAGAATTCCAGCCATTTGGCAATGCCTTTGCCACATCATTTAATACAACAAAAATCATTAAAGAAATAAGAATAAAAAAACCTATATTTATTAACTTCTCTTTTACTTTTTTACTGAATTCTCTTCTTATAACAGCTTCAATAGAATATATCATTAAATGGCCACCATCAAGTGCTGGAATAGGGAAAAGATTTATAATACCAAGCTGAAGCGATATAAATGCAATTAAAATAAAAAAGTTAGAAAAGCCAGTTTTCATTGCTTTTTGTGAAAACTTAGCGATTTCAATTGGTCCGGAAAGGTGTTTTGGTGAAATTTTCCCAACAATCATCTTTTTAAAAGCAGAGAAAGTCAGAACAGTTAAGTCAACAAGTTCTTTATAACTTTTCCCTACAGCTCCGAATAATCCATATCTAACTTTAATGACAGGAGAATAAGGTACCCTTGTTATTCCTATTATACCTTTCTCTTTAACCTTTCTTGGAACTATTGTTACATTAATTAATTCTGAACCTCTTTTAATCCTGAACAATAGAGGTTTGTCAGGATTTGAAGATATTATATCTCCCATATCAAAAAATGAAACCGGGTTATTATTTATAGCAACAATTATATCACCATTTTTTAAACCCGATTTAAATGCAGGGAACTCCTTTTCAACTGAGAATACCTCTGTTTTATAATCATAATAAAAACCTGCAGGATTCAAATTTTCCTGTGTTAACATCTTAACCCTGATGCTTGTGTTTCTCTTTATATTTCCCCTCTTATATTCTATATGCAATTCTTCATTCGGATTATATCCAATTGTAAGTTCTAAATTTTTCCAATTCATTATTTTCTTTTTATTTATTGAAAGTATAATATCACCCCTCTTTAAGCCTGCTTTGTCTGCAGGAGAACCTTGTTCGACAAATCCTATTTCAGGTATTTCTGATTTATATTTTTCTTTTTCAACACCTACCATATTTATTATACTTAAAATAAAAAGGGATAAAAATATATTCATTAAAGGGCCCATTATTAAAATAAAAATCTTCTGCCCTCTATTTTTAGATTGAAATTCATATGGTTTTAAATCATCTACATTATATTCATCTTCGCCAGCCATTTTTACATACCCACCTAAAGGAACAAGGCTTACCCTGAAATCAGTTTCACCAAATTTCTTACCAAATAAACGTTTACCAAAACCAAATGAAAATGTATCAATCCTTACTTTCATTAATCTTGCAGCTATAAAATGTCCTGCTTCATGAACAAGAACAATAATTCCAAATACAATCAAAAAAGCTAAAATCGTTTGTATAATAATCATCTAATAATTCTCCGTTTAATATGATTAATTGTCTTACGTTTTATATGTTCAATAGTTTCATTAATATTGCTGATTGAATTTATTTGATAGAATCTCTCATTATACAAAATTTCCTCAACAACATTAAATATCTCATCAAATCTTATCTCGCCCTTTAAAAAAGATTCAACTGCTACTTCATTTGCTGCATTTAAAACAGCACCTGCATTTTTCCCCTTTTCAAGGGCATAATAAGCCATTTTTATTGAACTAAATTTTTCAATATCCTTTTCAAAAAATTCAAGCTTTTTTATATCAGAAAAGCTCAAACATTTTATTCTACTTTCTATCCTTTCTGGATAACTTAGGGAATAGAGAATCGGTATTCGCATATCAGGAACACTTAATTGAGCTATAATAGAAGAATCAATAAATTCAACCATTGAATGTACAATACTCTGAGGATGAATAATCACATCAATTTGATCCTTATTTAATCTAAACAGGTAAAAAGCCTCAATCATTTCAAGTGCTTTATTCATAAGTGTTGCAGAGTCAATAGTTATTTTAGTGCCCATAGACCAGGTTGGGTGAGAGAGTGCATCCTTTATTGTTATTGAAGAAAAACTTTCCTTATCCTTCTTAAAAAAAGGTCCGCCAGAAGCAGTTAAAATAACATTTTTTACAAATTCTTTGTTATTAGGAATAAGGCATTGAAATATTGCACTCTGCTCACTATCTATGGGGATCAATTCTGCATTTGAATTATCTAACTCTCTATTTATCAATTCACCTGCAGCAACAAGGGTCTCTTTATTTGCAAGACAGACACGATGATTATTCCTTATTGATTCAATAGTAACTTCAAGAGAGATAGTTCCATTAATTGCTGATATCATTGTATCTACTCTTTTATCTAAAGCTACTTCCATTAATCCTTCATTACCATAAAAAACCTTTTTATCCGGGAATATACTCTTTAATTTCTCTGCATCTTTTTTACTTTTTGTACTAATCTTCTCAGGTGAAAAATCATTAACCTGTTTTATTAGAAGATCAATGTTCTCCCCACATGCAATACTCACCAACCTGAATTTATCTCTGTTAGAAGCAATCACATCAAGAACATTTTTCCCAATTGAGCCTGTTGAACCTAAAAGCGCTATATTTCTTACATTTGACATTTAATAACCTATTTCCAGAAATATTCTATTATATAAAAAAGAGCAGGTGCGCATAATATATAACTGTCTACTCTATCCAATATTCCACCATGACCTGGTAAAATTGTACCTGAATCCTTTTTATTTGCAGCTCTCTTAAATAAGGACTCAACAGGATCTGATAATTGCGATATAAGCCCGATAATTCCTCCAGTAACAACTGCAACCCATAATGTCACATCAACAGGAAAGATAAGTTTTGATAGCCATCCTGAAACTGAAGCAAAAACTATAGCTGCGATCAGCCCTTCAAGAGATTTTTTTGGAGATGCAACCGGATATATCTTATGTTTGCCTATAACGCTTCCTAAAAAATAAGCTCCCGAATCTCCAATAGCAATTACAAAAATCAGGAAAAACAGGTAATTAGGACCAATTTTTTTTAACTCAAATAAAAAATAGAGAGGAATATAAATATAAAAGACAATAAGAAAATGTATGCCAATATCCCTTATGAATGCGACTAAATCTTGCTTTTGCCTTAACCTGAACAGGAAAAACATGCTAATGAAAAAAGCAACGATTATTATTGCCATTTTCAAATCAGGTTGTTTAAAAGTAAAAGATAATGCAACAATAATACCTGTTAAAAAAACTAAAAAAAATGAATATTTATCAGGATTACATATACTTATAAATTCATATGCTGCACCTGAAATCAATAAAAAAAGTATAATAGAGAAATAAATCAATGGTAAAAATTTAATTAAAACAAAAGCAATAATAATTAAGAAAAAAGCTGTTATTGTGCGTTTAACAAATTCATTCATAATCCACCTAACCTTCTTTTTCTGCTTTGAAATTCTATAATAGCTTTAAAAAATTCTTTTATACCAAAATCAGGCCAAAAAACTTCTGTAAAATATAACTCAGAATAAGCAATTTGATATAAAAGAAAATTTGAAATCCTTAACTCACCCGATGTGCGAATCAACAAATCCGGATCAGGAATTTTATAAGTATACAAGTATTTTTCAAACAATTTTTCATTGATCCTGGATGAAGAAATATTTGAATCAACTATCCTTTTTATAGCCTGGATTATCTCCATTCTTGAACCATAATTTAAAGCAATGTTAATCTGCATATTTGAATAATCCCTTGAAAATTCTTCTGTTTCTATCAATTTTTCTTTTAACTTTTTTGGAAGTCTTTTTATATCTCCCAGGATCTTAAATTTAATTTTGTTATCTTCCAAAAGCTTTTTTTCCAATACTAAATTGTTATAAAGCATATCCATAAGAGCATTTACCTCTCTTATAGGCCTTTTCCAATTTTCAGTTGAAAATGCAAAAAATGTTAAATGTTTTATACCAATCCTTGCAGAACACTTTGTTATAAGTCTTGCTGCATCAGCACCCCTTTTATGCCCATCTACTCTATTCAGGTTTCTCTGCTTTGCCCATCTTCCATTACCATCCATAATAATTGCAATATGAGCGGGTAATTTTTTTTCATCTATCTTTTCAATAAGAAATTCTTCTTCACTACCCTCTTTTATAAAACCTTTGACCTTATTAAACATTTATAGATTATAATTTTTAGAGATGTTTTTGTCAACTTGATTGAGATGTGTTTATATCTTGAGATATTCTTAAAATATTTTACCTGGATTCAACAGATTCTCAGGGTCAAAAACCCTCTTAACCTGTTTAAAAAGCTCTATTTCTCTATTTGAAAATTGGTATTTCATAAAAGGTTTTTTAGATATGCCAACCCCATGCTCTCCTGTAATAGAACCTTTCTTTGAAATTACATAACGAAATATTTCATTAAGTACAATCTCTGATTTTCTCATTTCTTCTGGATTATCAGGATCAACCATTAAATTCGTATGAATATTTCCATCTCCAAAATGCCCAAATAATATAATTAACAGGTTATATTCTTTTGCAAGTTTATCAACAAATTCAACTGTCTCAGGAATTTTGCTAACAGGTACTACTATATCCTCATTGATTTTTTTAGGGCTTAAACTTGAAATCGCAGGAGAAATATTCCTCCTTATTTCCCAGAGTTCTTCTTGCTCTTCTTCTGTTTCAGCAATCTTGTAATTTAAAATCTCACAACCTTTCAAAACCTCAATAAATCTATTCTTCCTCTCCTTAACCTCAATCTCATTCCCATCAATCTCTATTAAAACAGAAGCGTTTATATCATTATTTAAAGATACACCCATATATTCAGAGGATGCAGAAATAGAATTTCTATCCATAAATTCAAGTACTGAGGGATAAATTTTGCTACTTATTACTCTATTTATAAATTCAGCTCCTATTTTCAAAGATTTAAAATCTACTCGAAATAAAACCCTAAATTCAGGTAAGGGAATTAATCTTAAAACAATCTTTGAAATAACTGCAAGAGTTCCCTCTGATCCAATAATGAGAGATTTCAAATCATATCCAGCAACATCCTTTATTACATTGGACCCAAATTTCACTTTATCTCCATTTACTAAAAAGCATTCAAGTTCAAGTACATAATTTGATGTCACACCATACTTAAAGCATCTTGGTCCTCCTGAATTTTCAGAAATATTACCACCAATTGTTGAAGTCTTTAAACTTGCTGGATCAGGAGGATAAAAAAGCTCTTTCTTTTCACACTCATTTTGAAGCTCATATGTAACGACTCCTGGTTCAACTTCTGCAATAAAATTTTTTGTATCAATATTTAATATTCTATTCATTTTTGTAAAAACTATAACTATTCCCCTGTTATATGGTAATGCACCGCCAGAATAGCCAACCCCTGCTCCCCTTGGTGTTACTGGTATCTTATATTTATATGAAATTTTCAAGATTCTTTCTATGTCTTCTTTGTTTTCTGGAAACACCACTAAATCAGGTAAATATTCTATACGGGTCGCATCATATGAATACGTTATTAAATACTCTTTTTCATCAAAAACTTTACCTTTACCAATAGCTTTTATTAAATTTTTTTTAATCCCTTTTTTAATCATATTCTTTGAGTATTATACTTTATGCTTTTAATATGGTCAAATATAGTTTTGTGCTTTATAAAATAATATTAATAAAAAATTCCTTTTAAAAATTTGACAAACCTAAGCTTCTTATTATAAAATAATTTATTAATAGTATAATTAAACGGAATTATGGATATAGCCAAAAAATACATAAAGCACTTCAAAACGGGTGATGTTATCTATGAAAAGGGAGATTTACAAACAGATTTTTATATAATTAACAAAGGCAAAGTACAATTAAAAATAGAGGGGAACGATCTTATTTTAGCAACTCTTATAAAGGGTGATTTTTTTGGAGAAGAGTCTTTAAATAGTGACCATATCGCAGCATACACCGTAGATGTTATAGAAGATAGTGACATAATTGAAATACCATATGTTTACCTTGTAGATATGATGAAAAAAAACACAAAAATTGCTCTAAAAATTTTAAAAAAACTATCTGAGAAAAATCTAAAAATACTTAATAATACACTTTTAATGAAAAAGAAAATAGTAATAGTTGATAAAGAAGAAGATGCAAATGAAGAGACTCATGATGATGCTATTGCAGAAAAAATACCTTCAGATATTAAGGCTTATTTAATCATTCAGAGATCCAATAGAATTGTACAATTAATAAAGAAAAAAACTTTTCTAGGAAGAAGAGATTATACAACAGGATTTATCCCTGATGTTGATTTAACAAGAGAAGACGAAGAAAAATATATATCAAGAAAACATTCTTCAATTTCTTATATTAATGATAAATTCTACATTGCAGAAGAGCCCGGCTCTGTAAATGGAACCTACCTTAATGGAAATAGATTAAATACAAGTGTAAAATACGAACTTAAAAACGGAGACGAATTAACTCTATGCCATCTAAATCTCAAATTTAAACACTAAAACCAAATCTGAACAGTACAATAAATCCTATATTACTAAGGTTAAGTTCAAGATTAAGCTTAAGTAAAACCTCAAACTTAGACTTAGGTTTGGTTTATTGGTTGATTGGACTAATAGTTGAATAGTTCTTTTTTTAACTAAAAACTCAACAATTAAAACTCAAAACTGTTTCCTTTTACCAAATCCCAGTCCCCAAATCCCATATCCTACTTTTCACTTTTGCCTTTTTACTTTTTCCACCAACCCCCATATCCCACATCCCATATCCTATGTTGGCTGAACGCTGAACGCTGAAAGCTTATTCTTTAATAGAACACATATATTGGAACTGTATCTATATTCTTTATTAAATTCTTATAAGCCACATTTAACCCAGTTACATTCTCAGCAATAACAATAATATCAAATTGATATTCTAATTTATTAAAGAGATTAAAATCCACATCACAAGAATAAACTTGTCTTATTCCAATCCCATTTTTTATAAAATTAATAGCCCTTTTAAAGGCTTTCCCCTTTCCATATATCAAGCATGAGTTAATGTTTTTTTTAAAATCTTTTCTATTTCTTTGTGATACTTCACTAAAAGAATTTATATCTGGATAATATATAGGGAATAGGCGTTCAAATAGATTTAAACAACCTTTTTCATGTATGTTTTTAAGTAAAGGATTTCCTAACCTTTCTATTACACTTTTAACTGTATTTTCCTTTTTGAACTTTAAAACATCTTTTTTACCTTTTTCTCCTTTTTTTCGAGCCACTGAAAACTGATTATATACAAATTTCATAATCTTTTTTAAATCCTCAACATCTGGTTCTGCCCATTTTGAGCCATAAAATCCAGGATATTTTAAAAAATGCTTCTTTTCTATATCTATTAACTTATATTTTATTAAAAAAGAATTCTCTTTATTTAAAAAATCAGTATTACCACTCCACCCGGTTGCAATAATAGGAACACCCATCATAAGAGCATCAAGATAAGTTCTTCCTATTCCTTCACCCCTTGAAGGAAGTACAAAACAGTTAACTCCCCTGTAAATAGAAAGTAACTCATTTCTTTTGATGATTTTATTAATGATTTCAATTTCTGGAACATTTCCGATAAGATTATATTCCCTTCTTATATCTTCTATTGAACTCTTTGTTTTAATTACAAGACATACATCATCTTTTTGAGAGAAAGTCTCTATATATGCTTTTAACAGTATATCAAAACCCTTCCTGTCTCTAACCCCATAATTAAAAATAGAAAGGAGCTTGAATCTTTTTTTACTCTTAAACTGGAAAATTGAACTCTCATTTGAATAAGAGAAGTCTACTGGACTTGGTATGATAAACAACTTATCCCTTTTTACTCCTGAATTAATAAATGAATTGTAATTAAATTTATTAGGAATCCAAACCTCATCCATTTCATTTAACTTATAAACCCATGCCTGTGGAATCCTTGATACCTCAAGCATTGTTCTTGCAATTGAATATTGATCCCTATATATTTCATAATCCCCATGTCTATATGTATGAAAAATAATAGGTGTACCTGGATTGTTCTCTTTCTGAAAAATGTACTTTTCTGAGCCTTTTTTATTATTCCTTCCAATGATTTTTACATCAATTTTTCTGTTAATTAACTCATCAACAAAAACTCTCGCTTCATCTGAATAGCCCGAATTGGCGTAAATATTACTTATATACCAGAGGAGTTTCATTAAACCCTTTTTTTCTTGTTCTTTATAATCTCCCTTGCTATATTAATATCCACAGGATGTGTGATTTTTATATTAAATTCACTTCCATTTATTACATAAATATCAGACAATTTGAATTTTAAAACAAGGTAGCAATCATCTGTTGCATTTTCTATATTATTCTCAATAGCCAATTTATGAGCTTTTTGAATTAAACTAAGTTTAAATGCCTGAGGAGTTTGAACTCTTCTTAAAAACTTTCTATCTAGAATTTTTTTAACAAGATTTTTCTCATCAATTTCTATAATTGTGTCATTTGAATGGATTGCAACATTAACTGCAGAATATATATCAAGCTTTTTCAAAACATTCTCAATGATTTCCTTTGAAATAAAAGGTCTGACTACATCATGAATCAATACATTTATATAATCATTTCCTGCTGAAAAAACCCCGATTCTCGAAGATTCCTGCCTTGTTTTCCCACCTTTTAATACCTTTTTAACCTTTTTAAAATCTCTTATATTAATTATCTCTGATGTTTGGTCATAATATTCAGGGTTTGTAACAATAAAAATATGATCAATCATATGGTGAAACTCAAATTTTTCAATTGTGCTCTCAACAATTGATTTATCTGCGATTTTCAGAAACTGCTTTGGAGTTTCATCACCTAAACGGCTACCTGTACCACCAGCAAGTATAATAACCAAATTTTCTCTCATTTGATATTCTACTTAAAAAAAACAAAAAACTCAAACTCACGATTGGTTAAAGATTATCTCTGTTGATGGATTTGAGGCATTTTTTGCAATATCCATAAAATTTTAGTTCATGATTTATTATTTTAAAATAATGCTTTTTTGTTAAACTATTCTCAAGTTTTCTTACAAGTTTTGTCTCTTCATCTATTAAATCCCTATACTCAATAACCTTCCCACACTTTTCACAAATTAAATGATGATGATGCTCACTTTTTTCTGGAACAATTTCATATCTATTCTGTCTGTCACCAAATTCACACCTATTTAATATTTCCAGTCTCACAAAAAGTTCAAGAGTTCTGTAAATAGTAGTTAACCCTATTTCAGGGTGTTTTTTACTGAGTTGTAAGAAAACCTCCCTTGCATTTGGATGTCCATTAATAGTTTCAAGGATATTTAATATTTCTCTTCTTGGATGTGTTATCCTATATCCTCTTTTCTTTAAAATGCCCTCCCAATTAAGGGCTTTTCTCCTTTTCATAGTTAATGGAACTAATTATGTTTGGGATCCCGTATTTCATGACTACATTTGCTATCTCCAACTTCAATGTTGTGATTTAAAAAATCCTCAATAACCTTATCAATGCTACCATGAACACCTACTATGGGTTCAACATTTTTTTCCTCGAAAAGATTTATAGCTTTTGGTCCCATACCACCTGCGAGAATACAATTTACTCCTTTTTCACTTAAAAATTTAGGTAAAAATCCCGGTTCATGGCCAGGATTGTCAATTGTACTTTTTTTTAGAATCTCATTATTTTCAATTTCCACTATAGTATAAGATTGACATCTACCAAAATGGTGCGCTACTTGAGTTCCATCTGTTGCAATTGCAATCTTCATATTAGCCTCCTTTTAGTTATTTTATCCTTTTTTCAATTCCTTATCAATAGATCTAAGATATTAGTTAGCCATTTCAGCCTCAAAATAATCTTTTATCTTATTATATATCTCTATAACAGGTTTTTTTAATTCTTCACAATTAATAGAAGGAATATTTTTTTTTGAAATTTCTTCAATAATACAAAAACTATGTGGAATTTTTGCAAGAACTTCCTTTTTATTTTCTTGAGCAAATTTTTCAATTTTCTCTGTGTTTTCTACATTTATATCAAATTTATTAACAACAATACCAGTTTTTATTCTAAAGTGTTCTGTCAATTTCAAAACCCTTTTAAGGTCACTGATACCTGAAAAACTGGGCTCTGTTACAACAATAACATAATCACTACCAGAAAGTGATGCTATGACAGGACAACCAATCCCAGGTGGACCATCAATTAAAATTGTACTAATATTTTTTTCTTCTGCATTTAATTTTGACTGACGTTTGACCATTGCTACAAGATTACCAGAATTTTCTGCTCCTGGATTCAATCTCGCGTAAATAAAATCTCCGAATCTGGTGTCTGCAATAATCCACTTACCAACAATTTGCTCAACCATTTCAATAGCATCAACAGGACATGCAGTCTGGCATAACCTGCACCCATCACATGAAATATCTTCTACAACATAATCTCCGTTAATAACTTCAATTGCATTAAACCTACATAACTCTTTACAGAGATTGCATGAAGTACAGATTGAAGTGTTTATACTTGCAATAGATTTTCCTTTAAACTCAGTTTCCGTAATATTTCTCGGTTCCATCAACAAATACATATTAGCTGCATCAACATCAGCATCCACAATTATTTTATCATGAATTAACTCTGCAAGAGATGCAGCTACGGTTGTTTTCCCAGTTCCACCTTTACCACTTAAAATGACAATCTCTTTAGTTTTTTTCATTTTCACATATGATTTTGTCAATTAATTCAACAAATTTTCCTTTCATTTCCGGCATAGCATCTACCAATGGAATCCCCTTTGAGTATGATTCTTGAATCTCAATAGAATAGGGAATTTTCAGCAAAATTGGAATATTAACCTCTTTTGCATAAACATCAATATTTTTTATACCGGTATCCTTATTCACAATTATACCTGCTTTTTTACCCATATTTTTAGCAATTTCAACAGCTAACTTCAAATCACTCAAACCAAATGGAGTGGGTTCAGTAACTAAAATAATATAATCACTCTTCTTTACACTTTCCACAACAGGGCATGATGTTCCTGGTGATGAGTCTACAATGTTTATTTCATTAAAATCTATATAATTATTCACGATCCAGCTAATTATTGGAACTCCTGAAATCACACCAACATTTATTCTCCCCTCAATAAACTTAATCTCTTTTGATCTTCCCGTTCTTATTTTCCCAATTTCCCTGTTAACTTCTTCCATTGCTCCATTAACAGGGCATACATATGTACAATGGCCGCAGGAATGACATAAATCTGGATAAAAGAGAGTCTTTTTTAAATTAGGAATAATTGAAATAGCATTATAAACACATGCATCAGCACATTTTTCACAAAATGTACATACATGTTCATTAATTTTCGGGATCTTCAATTTAAAAGGGATTTCTTTCTCAATTTCAGGTTTTAACAAGATATGACCGTTCGGTTCTTCAACGTCCAGATCAATGTAAGTACAATTTTTAGAAACAAGTGCAAGAGAAGTAGACACAATAGTTTTACCTGTGCCTCCTTTTCCAGAAGCAACTGCAATAAACATTATCTCTTTAGACTATTATACTTATGCTTTTGCTCTATACCTTTCAATTGCCTCTTTTGCTGTGCAATTTTCAGCAATATAAAACTCTATATTCCCAGCTTTTAAAACACTATCTGCTTTGGGTCCAGGATTGGGTCCTATTACCAGCTTACAACCACTCTTAATAACATAATCGCCAGTTTCTATGCCAACGCCATGAGCTCCATTTTTGAATCTGTTTTCTTCGATAGATAGAATCTTATCCGATTCCATATCATAAACCATAAAATAACGAGCTCTTGCAAACCTATTATCAAGCTTTGAATCAATTCCTGCATTGTTTTCAACAGCAATAAATGCTTTCATTCTGTTCTCCCTTTTTTTGTTTTATTTGCATTAAAATAATGGTCGCCACCTTTACGAAGTAATGCAGCACCACACTTAGGGCATTTTTCATCCAAGCAGGGAACCCCTCGTCTTTTTGAAATAGAATAACCGCATTTCAAACAAACACAGGTTCCAGCTGGCCCCATTCCTCTTCCTCTTATATCAGACATAATTCACCTCTTTCTTCCTCTTCTTTTTCCTTTGGATCCTCTTCCCATACCCCTTCCTTCCATTCTTTCATTTGATGCAAAAGTATTTTTATTTTTTAACATTCCAAGAAAAAATGATCCTACATAACCTACAATTTTTCCAAAAGTATAAGCCGGAGATTCAGGCTTTTCCCTCCGGCTTAAATCAGTTTTTTTTAATTCAATTGCTTTATCATCAATAAGCTCAGCTTCCAATACCTCTATAGTATCTCCTTCTTTTTTATTAACTTCACTTTTTTTTGTCAATTTCACTCATTCTCTTTTTCAAACTCTCAATTGTCTTTTCCATCTCTGATACCTGGTTTTTCAAATATTCTTTTTCCTGATCCGGACTATAATTATAAGTTTGAGGAGTACCATAACCATAATCTACAGAAGGGCCAAATCCATAGCCTCTTCCAAATCCACGTCCCATTCCTCTTCCAAATCCAAGCCCCATTCTTCCTCCAAAATCTTTGGTATAACCCGGGCTATCATAACCATTACAATAACCCAATCCTCTACCTGTTCCTGGGCCAAAACCCCTCGGACCAGTTCTATCACCTCTTGGCATTTTTACCTCCTTAATGAAAATGATTTTCATTATTAATAATATATAATATATTTTCACGCATATGTCAATAAAAATATAAATAAAAAAAATTATTTTAATTAATTATAAAAAATGAGAATCCTTTTATAAATTTTTTACTTTAAAACCATTTGTGCCGTTTCAACCCCTTTTTCATAAGCCCATATATATTTTTTGAAATCACTGGTTTTATTATTCATATATAATCCTCAATGGATGTGACATATTTAGATTTTATCGCATATTAATTAACAATGCAAAAAACAAGACCTGACCCCTCTTTTACTCCCATTTAAACTTTAGCTTGATTTTTTATGCTTTGCCTTTTCTCGATCCATCCCAGAAGGGGCGGTAGAATCAAAATTGTAGTTATAAAACAAGCAGCAACACCTAACACCAGCAGTATGCCCAGACTACCAAGACCACGGTATTTAGCGATAAGCAGCGAACCAAAACCCGCCATGGTAGTCAACGAGGTAAGAAAAATCGCCTTACCAGTGCTGGAAACTACGGTGCGGATTTGACCCTTCCCTTCAATTCGATACCGATGCATTAAGTGAACACCATCGTCTATGCCGATACCAACAATCATTGGAATCCCCATTACATTAACAAATGTGAGTTGAAGGCCAAGGATCTTCAGCAACCCTACCATCCAGACAGCACCGAAGATGAGGGGAATCATGGTGATCAGTGTGATGCAAATACTCCTGAAGTCCAGAAAAAGTAAAATGAATACCACCACAAGAGTAAGAATGGTGGCCATTTTACCATCGCGAGCGATGTATTTCATCAAGGCCAGAAACATCGGCGGGGTACCGGTTATATGCGGATCAACTCTATTCATCTGTTCGGAAAATCGCTTGAGAAACTCAAAATCCCACACCTTTTCTTTGGGGATGATGGTTATAAGAAAGTGATCGCGAGTTTTGTTGTAAAACTTACTGGTAATATCCTCGGGTAAGGTTTGCAAAGTAAGCGAAGAGATGTTGGCCATCTTGAGCGCCATATGACGAAAATTGGGTTGGTAAAAAACTTGAAACTGGTTCAACCCTACTATGGCTGCAGTCTGTTGCTGTTTCAGTTTATTTACCAGATCCAGGATATAATTGTTACTTGTAGAATCTTCCGGGTCGCCTATCAAGCTTTTACACTTTCGATCAATCCGATCCTGTCCACCGGTGAAGGCCAATTGGCCCAGTTCATACACGTTCATTTCCAGCCGCTCCAGTTCGAAAAGCAGTTCTGGAAAGTTTTTCTCTGACAGGTCTTCAATTTCCTGGTTACTCTCAAGAAAGTTTCTTATTTGCTTGATATGGGGAGTGCGTTTGGTTTGTTGTTCCTGGGAGGGAAGATACTCGGAGATGCTCTCCACCATACTTACAGAAGGAACCGCCTTGACCTTTTTTGTCAGTTGACGGGCCTCTTCAACGGTTTGGGCAGTGACCAGCGCAAAATCAGGGCTCATCTCAAAGGCATCGATCATATCATCCTGTAGGGTCACCGAGGGAATTCCCTTGGGTTCCATATTCAAGTAATTATAATCGAACTTTACGTTCAAGGCCTGATAAAGTAATAATAGTGTGAGAATTATTCCTATGGTCAAAACTAATACCGGATGAAGGCTGAATTTATGTCCAAGATTGCCCAGAAACTTAAATTCTACGTTAACAGGCTTTACCTCTTTCTTGCGCAATCTGGTCATCACTTTTTCTCTGGTTACCAGCATTGCTGGCAATACTATGAGCGATGATAGCATGCAGGAAATGATTCCGATTCCCAGCATGAGTCCCATTTCTTTGATGCCCCGGGAGTTTGAGATCATCAGGGTAAAGAAGGCAGCTGCAGTTGTTAGGGCACTGGTAAGGATGCCACTCCCTGATTTTAGCATTGTGGATTTCACCGCTTCGACTAGTGACTCGCCCTTATAACGCATTTCATTATATATCGATATGATGTGAATTGAATAATCAATGCCTATTCCAATCAGGATTACGGCAAACATCTGGGTGAACAGATTAAGACTTCCCAGGAAGATGGCAGCAAGTCCTGCAGCCCAAATGATTCCCAATAGTAGATTGACACCTGCCAGGATAGGCATGGTCCAGATACGGAAGGAGATGACAAATAAAACAAGGACCAGCACAAAGGCCAGAACTGAGGTGGATTGCATGTCTTTCATGGAATAGACGAATTCATCCCGTGCCAGAGGCAGCATGCCGGTAAGGCCAGCCTCAACTCCCGAATAAAGCTGTAGCTGTTCATCCAGTATGGCTTGCACTGCATCCACATGTTTTATCGAGCGATTGGTATCGGTCATAGAAAAGGTGGGCTCCACGGAAATCAGCAACATACGCTTGTTCTGGGAGGTAAGGTAAACATCGCCAATGAGGAATCGCTCTACAGCGCTGTTTGCACGGGCCTGAGAAGGCGGGGTTTTTGTATTGGTATATTTATCCATGGTCTGCAACCAGAACTGGATGCTGTCCAGAAAACCCACTGCACCGTCTTCCTTCTCCCTGGTGGAGATTTTTTCTTCACTCCCCATATAGGTTTTTTCAAAATTATCATTGATATGCCTCAATAAAGGAATTAGATTCAGATCCTTGAAAATATCTACCATGTCTTTTAGGTTATAGGCCTTGGTTAACATGAGTCCATGATTTTCAAAGAAGGCCTTGTTCAGTTTGTAATCAACCCGCTTGACATCCTCTCTCATCTGCTCTATGCGGGGTACAATGTCATCGGCAAAGGCTTTGATCTGCTTTTCATCTCCCTTGACCACGATGATGGAATTTGAGGCAGTACTGTATTCTTCAATAATCTTATCAAACTCCTGAACCATGGGGTCATCCAGGGGCAGCAGGTCTGACCAGCGGGTGGTTAGCTTCAGATTGGCAGCCAGTACAATGGTAATAATGGTTACAATCAGGGCACCCAGAAGAACCCAGCCGTTTCGTCGGGCAGCAATTTCACCCCATTTAGATAGAATTCTTGCTCGCATTCCTCCTGCTTTGTGGTTTTGTTTACTCATTTCTTCAACCCCCTTTCGGTGAACATCTCGTCTTTCAGTAGAATATTGTATTTGACTTCAATTAACTCCATGCTGGTCTGGGTGTTATCCTGCTTGTTGTACATTGCTATTTTTATAGGCGTGGGTATACCATCAATGATCTTTATATCACTCTGTACCAGGCGTTTGAGTAAAAAATTGGGGTCTTTCTCATCATAATAGTCGATAATAATAGGAACAAAATTTTCTTTGATAACCCACATAATTAGCCGGGAATAGGACACATCGCTGCCTTTGTTTCTGGCCAGTTCCAGCTGAAAACAATCGTAGCCCTCCATTTTTTTATCCTTCAGGCGTTTGGACTTAAAGTCTTTGGTAAAGGAATCTCCAGAGCCCATGTCTTCGTAAGAGAAATCACTGCCCTCCATTTTTTGCTTCTTGGCGTGAGTAGCCAGCTTGCGGACACGTTGGGTACGAGGGAAGAACATCCAGATGTCATCAGCATGGTTAAGCATCAGGGTAGCCTGACCCCTTACCCGTCTGGGAGCCATATAACGGATCAGATTCTTCTCCCCTTTATCTTTACTCCACGATTCATATTCAAAGGTTCGGGTTTTCCCTGATGTGGTAACTATGGTCATCTTGCTTTTACTATAGATGGTTTCCTGGTTCATCAATTCATTGACTTTGTTGATGATATCTTCACCTGTAAAATCCTGACTAAACAGGCCTGTTACTATGAACAGCAAAATGAATCCTAAAATCTTCATTTTTTTCATTTAATTACCTCCTTTTAATTCTATTTTTAACTTCTTTAATCAGAAGTAAACTCTAATGCGGAACATTCCTCCGCTGCCTAGCGTTTTGGCATAGGCAGTGCCTTCTTTTCCGGTTAAAAAATTTAAATATACCATGATCTCCACATTTTCTGACAGGCTGTAATTCAGGGTGGGAATCAGAGCCAGGCTGTTATCCGAAAGACTGTAGATAGTGGAAAACCCGAGATGTAAAAAATCACCAACCGGATGCTGGATGAAGACATAGAGCTGATCCCGGGCAATGGCCTTCTGCTCCTGGGCCAGCATTCGCATCCAGCCATTGAATGTATACTGATGATAATCACTCTTTCCCATTGTATTCCGGTAATATTCAACCATTATATAGGTCTGGGAATCAAATGTGTAATCACCACCCACCACCAACTCGTAAAAATCATCGGTTTCTTCCATCCAGTTATAAGCATACTCAGCCCAGACGCCAATACCCAGTAGTTCACCGGCAGTGCTGAAGCCCAACAATTGACGCTTTCCAGGCAATTCTACAAAATTCATAATATCCATATCGAATCGGGAATAATCATGAAAGATCCAGTTTTTTTCTATGGCTGTGAAGGCATAATCAAAATGCCAGATTTTCCCTTTTAGCTGGATTAATTTGGCGGAATTCTTCCAGGTATTCTCTGGCCCATAGAGAATGGTTAAGGTGTATGCTTTTCCCAGAGCTACATCCATCCGGATAGCAATATGCCCGGGCTGCTCATATGTAGGATCCAGGTAGTCTTTGATGTTAAACACATCGGTCGGATTCCAGACATATCCTGTGCCCAGGGAAATCTGTTGCTTGCCCAGAGTGAGATCAAAATGTTTAAAAGCAAGTTTAAGGTAAGCATTATCAAGGTAATAACGATCTGAAAAGGGTAACACATATAAAGATTCCAGTCCTTCGGATACTTCAGAGGTTATGGCATTTGGCAAAAAATCCAGAATATTCCAGGTTGTCTCTCCATGATAGGTTATGAAGTTAAAATTGGCTGCAAAGGTAATGTTTTCGGATATTGAAGATTTTAAATCCACCCTCAGCTTGTTGGAAAAAAGCTGAATAAATTCGTCCTTAATGTCAGCACCTGTCATCTGAAATTCATAGTAACCAAAAAGATCGACATCGATTTTGGCGATCAGAGATAAACAGGGAAATAAGAATAAGAAAATCCCCACTATAAGCCTATTTTTCATTTTTTTAATCCTTTGATATAAGATTTTGTCAATACTTCGGCCACCTCATCCAACCTGAAAAGATTACAATCCATTACCTCTTCCGCCAGAATCCTCTGGTTAAGATTACCAGAATGGTATAGATCTCAAGTCTTCCTACCATCATGCTTATTGAGAGAACCCACTTTCCAATGTCAGGAATGAAAGCAAAGTTGTCTGTAGGCCCGACATTGCCGAGGCCGGGGCCTATGTTTCCAAGGCAGGATGCAGAGGCGCCCGCTGCTGTTAAAATATCCAGCCCTAAAATGGTCATAAATATCGATATGATAACAAAAAGGCTAATATAAAGCAGAAAGAAACCCATTATTGAAAAGGTTATCTCCTTTGGGATAATGCGTTTGCCTATTTTCAATGGAATCACAGCATTGGGATGCAGCATCTTCTTTAACTCGATAATACTGTGTTTAATAACTACTATGATCCTTATGACCTTCATTCCGCCTCCGGTACTTCCGGCAGAACCTCCGATAAACATAATCAGTAAAATAAGAATCTGGGATAATGAGGTCCATTGCTCATAATCTGATGTTACAAATCCTGTTGTTGTTCCTATTGATATTGTTTGAAATATCCCATATCTCAAAGATTCAAAAACTGAGGTGAAAATTCCGGACAGATAATTGCTGAAAGTTATTATAAAAGTAACCCCTAGTGAAATAAAGAGATAGGTCTTAAATTCAAAATCCTTCCAGTAGGAGTTAAACTTTCCTATTAAAAATTTGTAATGTAGTGCGAAATTTGCACCAGCTATGAACATAAATGTTGTTATAACAATATCTATATATGATGAATCAAAAGCTTTTATCGAAGCGTTTTTTGTACTGAAACCGCCTGTTGCCATTGTAGCAAAGGAGTGACAGATAGCATCAAAAAGGTCCATCCCTCCAAATAACAGAAAAACCACCTCAACAAAGGTAATTCCAACGTATACTATCCACAATATTTTTGCAGTGTTCTTAACCCTTGGGGTTAGTTTGTCTGTAGTAGGCCCCGGAACTTCTGTTTTGAACAACTGCATACCTCCGACTCCAAGTATTGGTAGTATAGCAAGAGATAAAACTATAATTCCCATTCCCCCTATCCAATGGGTAAATGCCCTCCAGAACAACAGACCTTTGGGCATAGCTTCTATATCTGTCAGGATAGAGGCTCCGGTTGTTGTAAAACCGGACATTGATTCAAAAAAAGAATCGGTAAAAGAGGTTATGCTTCCACTAAAAAAATAAGGTAATGCTCCGTAAAGAGCCATAAAAAGCCATCCCAATCCTACTATTAAAAAACCGTCTCTGATGCTTAACTCACTCTCTTTTTTTGTAAACCTGATTATTAATAGCCCAGACAGAATACTTAATACAATTGATATTATTATGCCTGTTGAACTGCTGTCTTTATAGAGTAAGGATATTCCCAGAGGCAGTAATTGCATTATTCCTATAAGTAGAATTAGGTATCCTAAAATGTGGAAGACTGAACTGGTATTTAGGGTTTTAACCATGCGAAGTTCTATCCAAACATATTTTCAACCTTGCTGAGAGAGGTTTTTTCAGAAAAAACTGTGATTTCGTCTCCAGGTTTTATAATATCGTTTCCTGAGGGCACAATAGGTTTTGAGTCCCGGTAAATAACTCCGATTATTGAGTCTTTTGGAATCTTTTCCTGTAGTTCGTAAAGTGGAATATCAACGTATTTTGAATCCGTTGACACCTGGAATGTTATCATTACCACATTAGTTCCTTTCAGGGTTGAAGAGGAAAGTACCTTTCCATGTTTGACAAATCTCATTATTGCGTTTGATGTGGAGATCGAACTATTGACACATCTGGAGAGGCCAATAGTTCTGGTTATCGGGATATAATCTGTCTTTTCAATCCTTGTGATCGTTTTATTTACTTTTAAATGATTAGCAAGTAAAGAGGTTACAATATTAGTCTCATCATTTTCAGTTAGAGCAAGAAAAAAATCCATCTCAATTATACCTTCAGCTGCAAGAATATTTATATCTGTAGCTTCACAGTGAACTATCAAACTATTGATAAGAGTTTCAGAAAAATGTTCAGCCCGGGTTTCATCTTCAGTAATGATTTTTATATTGAACCCTCCTCTGTTTTCAAGTTCGAGTCCTATTGTTTCAACCAGCTTTCCATTGCCGTGAATCATGATATTCTTGGTTTTTTCTCCTCCGTTATATCCGGTCATTTTAAATATATCTTTAAGGTGTTCCCTATCTGAAACAACAAAAAACTTATCATTCTCTTTAACTATAAAATCCCCTCTCGGTATATGGGCCTTGATCCCTCTTTCAATAACCACTATTCTTACATTGTTAAGGGGATAGAGTTTTGAGATCTCTCCAAGAGATTTCCCAACAATATCTGAGTTTTTGCTTACAAGGGTTGAAATTAACATGATCTTTCTATTGTAGAGTTCATATACATCTACGGCAGAGGGATAGGTTAACAGGTTTTCAAGCTCTCTGGACAGCTCTTTTTCAGGATGTATTATAAGATCTATTTGCTCATCCATAAAATCAAGATCATTGTTTCTAATCCTGGCAACAGTCTTTTTTGCGCCTGTTTTTTTTGCTGCCGAACAGGAGATAATATTCATCTCATCAACGGAACTAACAGCAATAAACAAATCGCATTTGCTGAAGAGTTCTCTGTTGAAAACATCCTTTTTTATTCCCTGGCTCTCTATAATGGAGATGTCAAAAAGGGTTCTTAATTTATTACAGAGTACTGGATTTGATTCGATCAGGGTTATATCATTGCCCTTTGAACTCATTATTTTAGCAAGGTATTGACCGGTTTTACCAGCACCGTATATTATTATATTCATACTAATTTTTTACATTAGTCATATATTTACAAGTCAGATTATAAGAAAAACTTTTTTATACCTGTTCTCAATAATTAAATTAATTTATTATTATATCAGCAAATATCCGGAAGTAAAGTAAAAAATCCCTTAAGGGAATTATAATATGCTAAGCATTTCACGACATAATAAAAGAATCGTATATAACATGTTCAAAGAGTTGTGCTATATTCTGAAAAATTTCATAAATTTAAAACATTCAAACTTATGATTTCAACTTATTTATTGACATTATATAATTAAAATGATAGAATTTTTTTATCATGGAGGATACAATGAGAAAAGGTATTCACCCTAAATATATGGAGTGTACAGTAACTTGCGCATGTGGACATACATTTAATACAAAAGCAACTACCCCTAAGATTGAGGTTGAAATCTGTTCAGCATGCCACCCTTTTTATACAGGGAAACAGAAGTATGTTGATACTGAAGGAAGGATAGAGAAATTCAAGAAAAAATATGGATATAAAGAAAGGTGAAAAATTATTTTATTATCTCAAAATCATTTACATCAAATATAACGAAATATCTGACCTTATTTCCAATCCGGATATAATAAATAATCAAACAAAATTCAGAAACTTAACAAAAGAGTTATCTAAACTCAAACCTTTAAATGAAAAGTACACAAAACTTAATTCCCTTATAGAACTGAAAAATGAGGCTGAAGAGCTTTATAACACATCTGAAGAAACAGATATGAAGGAACTTGCACAAGAAGAAATTGATAAGTTAAGTAATGAAATAAAAGAGCTTTATGAATCTACAGAAATTCTTTTAGCCTCTGATGAATCAGAAGATAATAGAAATGTCTTTCTTGAAATAAGGGCAGGTGCAGGAGGCAATGAAGCATCTCTTTTTGCATCAGATCTTTTAAGAATGTACTCAAGGATTGCAGAAAGAAAGTTCTGGAAATTAGATGTGATATCAACAACATATTCTTCTATTGGTGGAATTAAAGAAATCATTCTCCACATAAAAGGTAAAAAGGTTAATAAACATTTAAGATTTGAAAGTGGAGTTCATAGAGTTCAAAGAGTACCAGTTACAGAATCAAGCGGGAGAATACATACATCAACTGTTACAGTAGCTGTTATGCCAGAAGTTGAGGATATTGAAGTTGAAATAAATCCAAAAGAGATAAGAATCGACACATACAGATCATCTGGTGCGGGTGGTCAACATGTTAACAAAACTGATTCAGCTATAAGAATAACCCACTTCCCCACTGGCATTGTAGTTTGCTGTCAAGATGAAAAATCTCAGCATAAAAATAAAGAAAGAGCAATAAAGATTCTAAAATCCAGATTGTATGAATTCGAGAAGACAAAACAGGAAAAAAATATTTCAAGTAATAGAAAATCTCAAATTGGTACAGGGGACAGAGCTGAAAAAATTAGGACATATAACTTTCCACAGAGCAGGGTGACTGACCATAGAATAAGTAATATAAATTTTAACATTGAAAATATTCTTGATGGTAATTTTGATAATTTAGTAAAAGAACTAATTGAAACCCATACAAAAAAATCTATAGAAGAAAAATTTAAACAAATTATTAGTTAGTGAAATATTCAGATCTATATTTTTCTTCTATAAATCAAATCAAAGATAAAGAAAAAACACTTGATATTCAAATTTTAATTGAAAGGGTGTTTAACCTAACAAAAACAGAATTCTGGATTAAAAAAAACCATGAAATAAAAAACAAAGCAGGCTTAAATAAATTTTACAGATATTTCAAAAGATTAAAAAATGAGGAACCAATTGCCTATATACTGAAAGAAAAAGAATTTTTCTCTGAGAATTTTTATATAAACAAAAATGTGCTGATTCCAAGACCAGAAACTGAAATACTTGTTGAAAAGGCAATGGAATTAAAAACTCCTCCATTAAAAATACTTGATATTGGTGCAGGAAGCGGTGTTATTTCAATCATTCTTGCAAAAAAACTGAATACAAAAATAATATCTGTTGAAAGGAGTAAAAAATCCATATATGTATTAAAAAAGAATATTTTAATCCATAAAGTTGAAAATAAAGTTATACCAGTTCTTGCAGATCTTTTCCCAGAAAACAATAACAGATTTGACTTAATAATATCAAACCCACCTTACTTATCAGTCAGAGACTGGGAGAGATTACCATTAAATATAAAAAAATTTGAACCAAGAAGTTCTTTTGTTTCAGGGGAAAATGGAACTGAAATAATAAAAAGGATAATCATAAACTCTCCCGATTATCTTAAAAAAGAGGGAACAATATTAATTGAAATCGGATATAATCAAAAACAAATTGTAAAAAACATTTTAAAAAAAATAGGATTTTCAAATATAATCTTTTTTAATGATTATAACAATATACCAAGAATTGCATTTGCTAAACTATGAAAGTTTTATTAGTTAATCCATATATATACGATTTTACTGCTTTTGATCTCTGGTTAAGACCATTGGGATTACTTTATATAGCATCTATAATAAAAAAATACACAAATGCTGAAATATATTGGATTGATGTTCTTGATAGATTTCAGGACCATTCATTATGCAAATCAAAAGAAGACGGAAGAGGAAAGTTTCACAGAGAAATAGTTGATAAACCTGAAATATATAAGACCATTCCAAGAAATTATTCAAGATATGGTATGCCAGTAGATAATTTTATCGAAAAACTTAACAAACTTCCTGAAATCGACATTATTTTTATAACAACACTTATGACATACTGGATTGATGGAATCAACTTTACAATAGAAAAATTGAGAGAAAGATTTCCAAATGCAAAAATATTTGTTGGTGGATTACTACCAACGCTTTTAAATTCTAATATTAAAAAATATATTAAAGCAGATTCTTTTATCAAAGGATATGGAGAAGAAAAAGTTTTAAAAATCATAAAAGATAACAATGGCAAAATATATAATCATCCTGACCTATCACATATAGACAACCTTCCTTTCCCTTTATATGAGTTATTAGCAAACAAAAAATACTTACCTTTAATGACATCCAGAGGATGCCCTTACAACTGTTCTTATTGCGCTTCCAAATTACTTAACGAACATTTTACTGAAAGATCATACAAAAAAATTGTTGAAGAAATTTATTATATGTATGATAAACATAAAACAGAACATTTTATAATTTTTGATGATGCATTTCTTGTAAATAAGGAAACACGTTTTCTTAAAGTTTTCAATGAGATTATAAAAAACCTGGATGTAAAATTTCATACACCAAATGGTATCCATGCAAAGGAAGTTGATAAAAAAACTGCAGAGATGCTTTATAAAAGCGGGTTTAAAACAATCAGGCTTAGTTTTGAATCAATAAGCCCAGAAATTTTAAAAAAGAGCTCAGGTAAAATCACAATCAATGAAATGATTAATGCAGTAAACAATCTTGAAAAAGCTGGTTTTAAAAGAAAAGAGATTGAGTGTTATATTTTATTTGGAATTTTTGGACAAAAAATAGAGAATATAATGAAATCCTTGAATTTTGTAAAAGAGCTGGGAATCATTCCTCATCTATCATACTTTTCACCCGTTCCCCAAACAATAGATTTTATAAATCTTCAAAAATTGGGTGTTTTATCAAAAAAAATAAACTTACATGAAACTAACAAAATCTATTTTGTCTATAAGAAATCAGGACTCTCCATTGACGAAATTAAACATATAAAAGATTTAACAATTAAAGTAACACACAGCTCAAAACAAATGACATAGATAATTAATCATACAATTTCTAAGCTTATATTTACATTCCTCTTTTTTAGTAACCCTGAATTTAATATTGATTCTGGTATTGAATGAGCTTTCATTTCTCCCTTATAATTACCCCTGATTTTTTTTCTTGAAACAAGATAGATTTTCCTTAAATTTAATTTGTGTCTGAACTTATTAAATATTAATCTCATATCTTTTCCAAGCTCTCTTAAATTTTTAGCTCTTATTTCAATTTTATAAACATAAGAATAGGGAGGAAGCAAAAACCAATTTCTGTATTTTAATTCCCTTTCAAAAAAATCCTCTTCATTATTAATCAATTTTAGAGAATAATGAAAATGAAATGTTGAAAAAATGTCAATGTTTCCACCTTTCTTAACAAGTTCCTTCAATTCTGATACTATTGAAAAAATCATCTCAGATGCATTATATTCATGCATATTAAAAATCGATTCTGGTCTTATATATATAATAGAATCGAAAATATTTTTAAAAAAAGGATTTAAAATAACAGGGGTTGAGATTACTATTTTACTCTTCTTTATATTTTGAAGTGTTAATGATATATCTTTTATACTTTCAGACGATAATGTTAATACATTTGTTTCATCAATCTGTTTCTTAATAATTTCCTCTAAAGTAATTATGCTCATATCTTTTATTAAAACTAACTCTTTATTACATTTAGAACATAAATTATATTTTTCTTTTTCAAAATCACATTTAGTACACTTAACTTTAAAATCCTTTTCTACTCTTAAAATGCCTTTACATACAGGGCATCTTTGAATAACCTTACAGCTTTTGCAAAAAAGATAGCTAAAGGAAACTTTTTTATTAAGCACAACTAATATTCTTTTATTATCAAGAAAATAAGCTTTTAATAATTCGATTAAAACATCAGGTATACTTTTTTCTCTTACCTTCAACATTTTTACATCTATATAAATATCTTTTTTCCCTCTTTTATCCTCAATAAATAATTGATCTCTATTTTTATAAGCTTCAACAGTAGAATGTGAGGCACCTTCTATAAAAGGAAGACCATATTTTTTTGCTCTCACTTTTGATAAAACATTTATATTCAAATTAGAAAAATAACTACTTTTATAAAGAGATGAACCTGCTCTTTCACAAATAATACATCCCAGATTTTTTATTGGAAGAAAAACCGCTGATATACCTCCAGTTACTACTCCTATTTTCCCATTTAAACAGTCACACCATATTTTTTCTCTGTCTTTAAGTTTTACAGAAGAGTTATAAATGGAAACATCTTTAAATAATGATTTCAAATAAGAAGCTGTTAAATTATCAGGAACTGCAATTAAAACACTCATATGCTTTTGTATATAAAAATCAATAATATCTTTATAAAAATCAGCCCTTTCATAACTTATAATTAGCCTGTTCTCTTTACTTTCAAAATTCTTTAATGAATGAACATTTTCTTCTATATTTATTTCACCTTTGTTCTTATAAATAAAATTAATTGCCCTTTTTTCTGACAATTTGCAAAGCTCTGTAGCAGAAAATTTGTTCATTTTTTCCAATTGCTCATCTTTTTCAAAATAAATATTATTTATTGGTCTCCTTTTAGGAGATAGGGAATAATCAAGAATCATTCCAATTGAAGTAAAATATAACTGAGAAATAGATCTTGCAAAATTCAAAAAATCTTCATCCGGCAAATATTCATCCTCTATAATACCAATTACATTCTTTACTCTTCCCTTATACTCAGAATCTTTATCTATAACCCACCCGGTTGTAACTCTATTACCTATAGGTATGACAATCCTCATCCCCTTTTTTAGTTTATCTCTATCCCCAATATAGTTGTATGTAAAATTCTCAAATATATTTAAAGATAAAGATACCTGGATTAACAATTAATACTCTTTAATATTTTGTTCTTTTTTCTAACTCTCATGCTTTTTGACCCTTTATAATATCCAGAACTTTTAGTATATCTTCCCACATAGCCCATTTTGCTTTAGAAATGTTTTCTTTTGTTCGTTGATGAAGTACATATGATGGGTGAAACGTAGGAATAACAGGAATGTTTTCATACTCAAACTGCTCACCTCTAACTTTATTTATTGAATAACTACCCCCCATCAGGTTATTAAATGCAACTCTTCCCAGACAAACAAGAACTTTAGGCTTCAAGATCTTTATCTGTCTTTTTAAATAAGGAAGACATGCTTCAACTTCCTCCTTTAAAGGATCCCTGTTACCAGGAGGTCTACATTTTATAATATTCCCAATAAATACAGATTCCCTGCTATATCCCATTTTCCTTATCATCTTACTAAGTAATTGCCCGGCTTTTCCAATAAAAGGTCTGCCAAATTGATCTTCAGTTGCCCCAGGTCCTTCTCCTATAAAAAAAATATCAGGAGAGGCTGACCCTTCACCTGTAACATAATTTTTTTTATTTTTATAAAGAGGGCATTTAGTACAACCTTTTATCTCTTTATTCAGATCATTCAAATCTTCTTTTGGATCTATATATTTAATCTCTAAAAAACTTGCTCCAATTTCTTTGTAAAATTTTAATACATCTTTTAACTCTTTCATGTTCTTTCTACCTGTTTTTTACTTTTGTCTGCTCAGCAATTTTAAATATTTCATCCCATATTAGAACTGCAATCTCCATTTTGCTCATTTTATCCAATTTTATAATACCCTTTTTATAAACAAAAAAAACTTGATTAAAATCTTCATTAAAAACTGGGTTTTCCTTTGAAATTTCATTTAAAACAAGTAAGTCAAGATTTTTCTTTTCAAATTTTTCTTTTGCATTTTCGAAAATATTACTGGTCTCAGCTGCAAATCCAACTAAAATTTGATTATCAGATTTTTTCTCTCCAATTTCTTTTAAAATATCAGGATTTTTTACAAGCTCAAGAATTACTCTATCATTTCCCTTTTTAATTTTCTCATGGCAATATTCAGAGCTTCTATAATCACTAACAGCTGCAGCCATTATTATAACTTCAGCCTCTTTAAAATAGGTTAATATATTATCTCTCATTGATATAGCTGTATCAACATGGACAAGATTTACATCAGAGGGTATATAATTTGTAGGCCCAGTTATAAAAAATATCTCATCTATTTTTCTTTTTTTTGCTTCATTAGCTAGATGAAAACCAGTTTTTCCTGAAGACCTGTTTGAAATAAATCGAACCGGATCTATTGGTTCAATGGTTGGACCAGATGCTATAATGACACTTTTAAACACTTTTTATTCCAACACAATACTCGTAAATTTTATTACAAGAAGCTAATCTCCCTTTTGCATTATCCTTACAAGCGAGTTCACCCTTTTCAGGTTCAATTACCTCCACGCCTCTTGATTTCAGCCTTGCAATATTTTCTGTTACTGCTATATTTTCATACATAAATGAATTCATTGCTGGAGCAATCACAACTTTCCCATAAAAAGCAAGAAAAGTAGTTGATAGAAGATCATCAGCAATTCCATTCGCAATCTTTCCTATAATGTTTGCAGTAGCTGGTGCAATTAAAAGTAAATCATTATTTCTTGAAATATTTATATGATGTACTGAATACTGATCCTCTTTAAATAATTCAGAATAAACCTTACCAGGGATAAATGTTTCAAAAGTCAAAGGAGAAATAAATTTTTTAGCTCCTCTGGTCATTATAACACTTACATTATGGCCATTTTTTTGAAAAATCCTTAAAATTTCAACAGCTTTATAAGCACTTATTGAACCAGTAACACCTAAAACCAAATTCATTATTTTTCCCCTATAATTCGTTCTACAGAAATTCTTTTTCTACAGGTTAAATTCAAAAAAGATGTATATATGCAATTCAATACAAAAGATGCATCCTTTAAATTCTCATTTATTACAATATAATCATACAATTCGTATTGCTCTAACTCATTCTTTGCAATACGTAACCTTTGTTTTATATCTTTATTAATTTCATTGTGCTCCCTCTTTATTAATCTTTTTTCTAATTCTTTTATAGAAGGCGGAATAATAAGAATAAACAAGGCATCTGAAAATTTCTTTTTTATATTTTTTGCACCTTGAACATCAAGATCAAGAACAACAACTTTATCATTTTTTGATTTTAGATCTATCTCATCCCAACTAGTCCCATAATAATTCGAATGAACTTTCGCCCATTCTACAAATTTATCTGTATCAATCATTTCTCTAAATTTTTCTTTAGAGATAAAATAATAATTCTTTCCATTCTCCTCATTTACTCTTTTCTTTCTATTTGTATATGAAACAGAAAAATTTAACTCTTTATGCTCTTTTAAAAGTATATGAATTAATGTTGATTTTCCACTACCTGAAGGACCTGAAATTACAATAATATTATTCATCTTCTGATCTAGTGATTAAAGATGAAACTGATATACCACAAAGAACAATATAATCAGAAGAAAGCACAACAACTGCTCTTAACTTTTTTCCCATTGTTGCATCAATGACTTTATTATTCTGGAGTTTTTGTTTTACAAACCTCTTTATTGGTGCAGAATTAGGCTGAATTATTGCACTAACTGCACTCTTTACAACAAAATTGCCAAAACCAACATTGAGCATTAATTTATTCGACATTCTGTACCTGTTGCTTTATTTTTTCTATCTCTCTTCTTATTAAGATCACATATTTATATATATCAACAGAGTTTGTTTTAGAAGCAATTGTATGAGTCTCTCTTTGCATTTCTTGTGATAAAAAATCAGCTTCTCTACCTTTTTGATCTATCTTTTTGCTTTGCACAAGCTCTTTTAATCTTTTATTATGTGACCTTAATCTATTTATCTCCTCAGCAATACAGTTTTTTTCAGCTGCAATTGCTGCTTCATGAACAATGCTTCTCTCATCTATTTCAATACCATTCAATAATTTTTTGATCTTCTCTTTATAATTTAGATAAATCTCATGTTCCAGGTTTCCTACTTCACCCTCTATTATATCCAGGTTATCTTCAATCTTTTTAATACCTTTCAACAAATTCTTTGATATATACTCTCCTTCTTCAATTCTACTATGTAAAAAATTGTTAAAAACCTTTTTAACTGAATTCTTTATATTCTCATTATTCTCATTACTAAAATTTTCAAAGATATAATCTAAATGAAATATCATTGGTATCTTTAAAAAAGAGTCAATAGATAGATTTAAACTACCCTTGTATTTCTCATTAAAATGCACGATTTTATCTAAAATTTCCTCCAAAAGGTATTCATTAAATTGAATATTCCATTTTTTCTGGTTCTTTTCAAATAGATCAAAATTGATCTCAATCTTACCTCTAAAAACTTTATCCTTTATTATTTCTTTAATTAGTTTCTCTGATGCTGGAGTAATACCTGTTCCCTTAAAATTAATATCAAGAAACTTGTGATTTACTGATTTAAAAGATACATTAATTGAAAAATCTATAAAATCAAATCTTTCCTGAGCAAAACCTGTCATACTTTTCATTGTCACATTATAATATCCATCTCAGGGAATTGCAAATTATAAAGAGAATAATACAATCCCTTTTTCTTTAATAATTCCCTATGATTACCCATCTCTTTTATCTCACCCTTTTCTATTACCAGTATCATTTTAGCCTCGATTATTGTTGACAATCTATGAGCAATGATCAAGGTTGTCCTATTCCTCATAACTTCTGTCATTGCTTCCTTAATTAATTGTTCAGATTCAGAATCAAGAGATGAAGTTGCTTCGTCAAAAATTAATATTGAAGGTTTCTTTATTATTGCTCTTGCGATTGAAATCCTCTGACGTTGACCATTAGAAAGTAATAGCCCCCTTTCCCCAACAATAGAATTATATTTATCTGGCGAGTCTTCAATAAAATCAGATGCCTTTGCAATTTTAGCTGCCTCTGTTATATCCTCAAAAGAATAATTATGATTTCCATACGCAATATTACTTAATATCGTATCATTAAAAAGGAACACATCCTGTGTGACTAGTCCAATAGAATCTCTTAGGGATTTTACAGTAAAGTCCCTTATATTTTTTCCATCAACAAGTATCTCGCCTGAACCATATTCATAATATCTCATTAATAAATTCATTAATGTTGTCTTCCCAGAGCCACTTGCTCCAACTAAAGCAACCATTTCATCAGGAACAGCCTTAAAACTTATATTCCTAATAACAGGCACTAAAGGATTGTAAGAAAAAAATACTTTTTTAAACTCTATCTTACCTTTAATATCTTTCACATCAACAGCAGATGGTTTGTCAAGCATAGTACTCTCATTTTTAATTACCTGCAAAACTCTTTCATATCCTGCTTTTCCCTGTTGAAAATCATTATTAGCTTGAGATAATCTTTTAATAGGATTGTACATAAGAAAAAGTGCGGCTAAAAAAGAGGTAAACTGACCAGGTGAAATATCTCCCCCAGCAACTCTATGCATTCCAACAGTAAAAATTACAGCTGCTACCAGCCCGCCTATTGTGTGCATTATTGGTGCGGAAAAAGAATATACTAATGCTATTTTTGTATTTATTTTATAATGACTTTGATTTAATATTGAAAATTTTTCAGTTTCATAATCCTCCATATTGTAAGCTTTAACAATCTTATTTCCAATAATAGTTTCACTCAAAAAATTTGAAAGCTTACCTATTGCAACCTGAGATTGAATCCCTGCTTTTTTAATTCTTTTCCCAAATAGCACTAATAGTAAAATTGCAACAGGAACTGTGATTAATGAAATTAGAGCCATATACCAATCTTGATAAAAAACCACAAATAAAAGTGCAATGAGTGTTAAAGTTTCTCTTACATACACAGACAAAGTCTCAGAAACAGCAAATTTTATCTTTTCAATATCATTCGTAATTCTTGAAATAAGATCTCCCGTTTTTGATTTTGACAAAAAATCAATAGATTGATTTATCAAATTCTTATATAATTTATCTCTTATATTTCTAACTACTTTTAATCCAAGAGTTTTCATTATATAAAGAGAAAAAAAAGTAAAAACAGCTTGTCCTAAAAAAGAAAAAAAAAGAACTATTGGAAGTATTATTTTTATTCCCTCTTTATCTGTATTAAAGATGTTCTGAATTAAATTTCTTATATATACAGATTTCCCTGAGAGATAGTTTGCTTTTTCAGTCAAATTCCCTGCTCTCTGGATGAATAATTCATCCATAATAGGTTGAATAATGATAGCGAAAAAGGCAGTAAAAAAAGCAACCATTGTCATAAAAAATAGAGCAAGTATAAATCTCTTTGTATATGGTTTTACATGATATAAGAGACTATTTTCATCAATCATAAATTTTCTGTTAATTTATCAGCTGATTCCTTTACTTTGCTTTTAGCTCTATTTTTTTTTAACTTATTTGATATAAAAAAAAATATTGGAGATACCACATAAACAAGAGTAAAGATTGGTATTGCATAGGAGGGATACATAATTAATAATGCTATTGAAATTGCAACTATAAATAAGACTAACAGGTTATGTTTTGAGTTAATTTTCTTCAATGTCCTATATTTCACATTTGAAATCATTAAAAAAGCAATAAGAATAATATATAAAGAAAAAAGTATTAAATGTGATTGTTCTTGAATAGGATCTTTAAGAATCAATACTACAGATAATATAGAAATAGCACCCACAGGAATAGGTAATCCAATAAAAACATTTGCAGGAAAAGCATCAGCCTCTTTTAGGACATTAAACCTTGCTAATCTTATAATTCCTGCACTTAAGAATATAAAGCCCAATATCTTCCCATTTTGAGGATGTACTGACTGAAATCCCCAAATATAAATAAAAACTGTTGGTACAAAACCAAAAGTTATAGCATCAACAAGGGAATCCAATTGCATACCAAAATTTGATTCTGTTTTTGTAATTCTTGCTATTGTGCCATCAAATCCATCCATAATAACACCTAATGTAATAAGATAACATGCAGTTATAAAGTTATTTTTTATTATTTGTAAAATTGCCATATAACCTAAAAATAAATTAAAAATTGTAAAAACTGAAGGTAAAAATGAAAATCTTGTTAGTTTTGAGATACTAACACTCTTAAACCTTTTTCTCCTTCCCTTTTTTCTTATATTCTTTTTATTATTAATTATCTTAGCCATTTTTTTTATTTAACTTTTTTAAATATTATATTCTTTAATATCTCTATTATTTCTACAAAAATTTAAATAGGATTTCAAATTTCTATCCTTTCCAATTATACACATTGTTGAAATAATAGATTCAATTATTGATTTCTCAAGTATATTTAATACTACAAAATCTAACCCATTATTAATTGCAAGAGAGAGAAAATGAGATGTAATTAAATATCGTCTTGGTAAACCATCAGATAAAGTTGTTAAATTAGCTATAGTTCTAACTTGAGGAAAATCAATCTTAAATAATTCAAGAGTATTTAAAAATAATTTCCCGTTTAAAAAATTCATTTCCAATGGCTTTACAACCGGATCCAATAAAATGTCACTTCTTTTTATACCTTTATCCAACAGATAATCAACATACATCTGCGCAATTAAAAGAGATTTCTCAGGATAAATCTCTTTATTTGGATTATTTTCCTTAATTAAAGCTATAATTTTAACATTATCCCTTTTAATACCATCAATTATAAAATCAATCTTTTCTTTGTTAAATTCAATGCCACCTACTATAACTTCTTTTTTTGCAATATCAATTACTTTACTCAATGTTTCAATTTTATTGCTTCTAATTAAAACTTTTCCACCTAAATTTTCAATTATTGGTATAACCTTATTATAAAAAGGCATCTCATTATCAAGAAGAGAATTTGCATTTAATTGGATATACTCAGCACCATGCTCAAGTTGAGTTCCGACTTCCTTTTTAATAAACTCAAAATCCATCTTATTCATTTTATCTAGAATTTTTTTGTTACAAGAATTTAATGAATCACTAACAATTTTAATCATTTTTTATTTCTTAAATCTCAATAAATTTTTATACATTAAAAAAATCCTTTAAAATAGAAACAACATCCAATCCAACTTTTTCATTGTTTTCAAAATCAAAATTATTTAAAAAAGGAAAAGGAAAAATCTTTTCATTATCAATCAGGTCAACTTTTTCTGAAACCTCTTTTTTAGATATCTGGATTACCGCAGCTTTTATTTTATTTTCATTCAAGGCTTCCAATAATGCATGCTCATCAACTACACCCGCACAAGCAAGGTTGATTAATACAACATTATTTTTCATCAACTCAAATTCTTTTGTTGATATTAAATTTTTATTTAAATCATTCAAAGGAAGGTGAATAGAGATAAAATCAGAAGTTTTTAATAGTTCTTTAAGTGAAACCTGCTTTGCATCAATATGTGTTTTAATATTATAAAAATCATAAAACAACACTCTCATTCCCAGAGCTAACTCCCTCTTTGCAAGCTCTCTTCCAACTCCTTCAAACCCAACAATTCCTGCTGTTTTCCCAAAAAGTTCTATCCCTTCTGAAAACAATTTCATATCCCATTTATGCTCTTTAATAATCTTATATGAAGGTCCAATAGACTTGCAAATACCAAACATAAGAGCTAATGTATGTTCTGCAATTTTTATTGAAACTGAATAAGGGGTATTTCTGATTTCAATATTTTTTGATCTTGCAAATTCAATATCAAGATTGTCAAGGCCTATACTTTCCTTAATAATAAGCTTTAAATTCTTGGCATTTTCAAGTATTTTTTTGTTCAACTTTGTTACATTTCTTATAACAACAGCTTCGTGATTTTTTATCTCCTCTCTCAATTCTTTATAATTCATTCCTGTTTTTTCAATAATATCAAATTCAGGTATTTCTTTAAGTGAATCAACAACCTGTGGAGTTAGTTTATCTGCCAACAATACTCTAATCAAATGATATTCTCCTAATATATAATTTCAAAAACTATATCTCCTTATCAAAATTATTTATCTCTAACTCTTTAACAAATAAAAAATCACTTTTCATAATATTAATGTCATAAAAATATCAGGTTTAAAGATTATCAAAATTTTCCCAATCTGTCAAGATCTTTCCCATCAAACCTACAAATAAAAATCCTATTCTATTCATATAAACTTTTCCTATTTACCTATTTAAATTGATTATGTATAATGTACCTGATTTAATCCAATAAAAGGAGTTTGCTATGAATATTGAAGAAATCAATAAATATTTAGAGGAAATAAGAAATAACGCAAATTTTATTTCCTCAGATATGCTAGAGGCTATTCCATATGAAAATTCTGAGAAAAACACATGGGTAGAGATAAAAAATCCTGAATTTACATCTTTATGTCCCAAGACAGGTCTTCCTGATTTTGGAACAATTTATATAAAATATATCCCGGATAAATATATAGTTGAACTCAAATCTTTAAAATACTATTTTATTCAATTTAGAAACACAGGAATATTTTACGAAGATCTGAGTAAATTAATTTTAAATCACCTTGTTAAATTGCTCCACCCAGTTGAAATGGTTGTTGAAGCAGATTTTACCCCAAGAGGCGGAATTTCATCAAAAGTTATCTCAAAATATAGAAAATAGTAAGAACATCGGGCTCAAATACTTAAATTGCAATTCTGCTAATCAACCCCATGCTCCTTTATAAAGCCATTGCTATCAATATGAAATTTATATTTAAACATATCAACCATCTTTTGTTTATAATTTAAAAAATCTTTGTCTTTAATATCATCTTTATTAACTAACTTTTCATTTATATAATACTCTTCCTTAAATTTTCCATTTCCTGGCATATAAATATACTTTTTCTCATTAACCTGAAAAGCCCTATATTTAGCTCTGATCACTACCTTTTCATACTTCTTTTTTATAATAATATCTCCTGTTTCCCTATCAAAATCTAATATTTCCTTTATCCCAGGATAATAAATCCTTATTCTGTCATTTATATACGGTGTTGATGTTGAATACCATAATCCAGTTTCCATATAAACAGGATAACCTTCAAATTTTTCTCCTCGCATAACTGGAAGTAAAGACTTTCCCACAAAAGTTTCAGGAATATTAATCCCAATCAAATCAAGAATAGTAGGTGCAATATCAATTTCTCTCACAGTCTTACTTACTCTTAATCCATTATAATTTTCAAAAGGGTTATAAATTCCAAAAGTCATACTATTCGAATATTCACCACGAAGATGACCTCCATGCCCAGCCCCATACCCATGTTCATACAAATTCTCTCCATGGTCAGACATAACAATTACAATGGTATTTTTATCAACATTGCATTTTTTTATAAATTTCAATATCTCTCTCAAATTATCATCAAATAACTTCGTTGCATTATCATATAAACCAATTATCTGCTTTTTATCATCATCAGGAACATAATGACCTGAATAAGTCTTCATCATATCATCTTTACAATATTTGTGTGCCTTAAAATATTTCTTATTTGTATAAAAATTATAATATGGATATTTTGTTGAATATGGGAAATGGTTATTTGAACTGAAAGTTAATACAAAAAAGGGTTTATTCTCTTTAATTGATTCTTTTATATATTTTTTTGTGTGTTCAGTTACATAGTAAGGATCTTCATATAATGGCATGCCCCACATCTCAGGAAATACAGCTCTACCCGTTCTATTTAATAAAAATCCAAGTAAAAAATAATGGATTTCAAGACTTGCTTCTTTAATAAAATTTTGAACCGCAAGATGTGGAGCCTTTACTTTTTTAAAGCCATAATCCACTCTTGCAAAAATATCACCGGCAAAATCACTTACAACAGATGTACTATAATTATTTTTATTTAAAACTGAAACTATATTTTTAATTTTTATACCACTTTTTAATTCCTTTTTTGTTGGAAACATATGCCTGATTCTATGATCTGGAGGTAAAATTGAGGTCAGAACAGAAGTCCATGAGGAGAGAGTTCGAGCTAAAGATACTTTTGCATTTAAAAAATTTACTCCTTTGGAAAATAATTTATCTATACTTGGAGTTTTTCTAAAATAACCATTATAGGAAATACTTTTAGGTCTTAAAGAATCAGTTGCAAAAATAAGTATATTAGGCTTTATGTTACCTTTAGATTTTACTGGAGATACCTTAAATTTGACAATAAAAATTAATGAAAATAAAATTATTATAAAGGAAAAGGGTATTCTTTTATTTTTAATAGATATTGTTAATATCACAGAAACAAACAATAAATAAATCACAAAAAGAGGAATATAATCAGTAATAAACATCTGAAAATATTTTAAAAAAGTCCCTTTTAGATAAAGTTCCCCTTTATATAATTGAGGAAACAATTTAATTCCCCTAATCCAAAAGATTAACCAGAAAAAAATATTAAAGAGCAATATGTTTCTGGTTTTCCTTATTCTTAATAATATTGAGAAAAAACCAATCAAAATACCCAACAACAAATATACCAAAAGTATTTTTAAAGTACATAAAATAATAGTAGTCATGAAATTCTTTAAAATAATACTCTCAATATTTTTGTCAGAAACTCCCATGTAAGAAAGATTAAGGTATAACAATAACGAAAATAAAAATATTGAAAATGCAAATATAGAGCTTAATCTGATATTTTTTCTAAAATCATCCATATTCTATATAAACCTCTTTTTTGTAAAATTAAAATTCAAATTTTTTAAGTTTATTCAAAATTCTTAAATATTTATTTTCAATAACTTTCCATGAATAATTCTTTTCAAAAAATTTCTTACCATTTATTCCCATTTTTCTTTTTAACTCATCATTCTTGTACAAAAGTAAAATAATCTCTTTAAATTCATTATAATTAGTGTACCACAAACCAGCATTACTTCTTCTACACTGGCCCTTTAAAACCTCTGTTCTTCCATTTGCAACAACGGGTTTTCCAATTGCCCATGCCTCTAAAGAAACCATTGATAAAGATTCAAATTGTGAGGGTATTATAAGAAACTCAGAGCCTTTTAAAGCATCAAATTTTTCTTTGTCCTCTAAAAAGCCAATATATTGAATTTTTGGATGATCTGGAATCTCTATTAATGACTTACCGATTAATACAAGAGTAAAATCTATTTTATTCTCTTCTATCAATCTTATAAAAAAGGATAGTAATTCAGGTACACCTTTATTTTCATCAAGTCTCCCTATATATACAAAATAATTACCTCTTATTTTAAATTTCTCTCTAAAATATTCAGGAAAGAAATTTTCAGCAATTTCAGAACCAACACCAACAACATCTCCAAGTACTGTATAATTGCCAGAAACTCTATTAATTATTTCCTTTTCCTCTAATGAATTATATATAATAGCCCCGGGTAAGTTAAATAAATCCTTAAAAAGCCTTAAATAAAGAACCTCATCATGTTCAGCTGTAGGTACAAGTATTGATTTTTTTCTAAATCTCTTTATTCCATAATAAGAGTGATAATATCTATATGAAAAGAAAATATAAAAATCAAATTCATCTTCTCTAACTTTCAACTTATCTATTAAATTCGGTAGATAAGGACCCTCTTGCTCAAGCCATTCTATTTCATCTTCAAATGTGTGTTCATTATTAAAAACATTGTGTTGAATTCTTCCAAATTTCTCAGGTTCTCTCTCCTTTTTAACCTTAAATCTATTTACTTTAACTGTGTTAATTATCTCCTGTGTCTCTGGATAATAATGCTTCCAGGTAATATAATCAAGAGCAGTTGAAGTAAATACCTCTACTTCAAAATATTTGGATATCTTTTCAGCTATTAATCTTGCATGATACTCAGCGCCTCCATTTATCTCAAGGCCATATCTCTGAACAATAATACCTATTTTTATTCCCATTTTTTTTGTAATTATATCACAAAAAAAACAATTTGACATTTTAACTTTTTTAGGATATATAAATTCCTTTTAAGATTAATTTATCCAATTCATTTAAAAAAAAGGAGACTTTGATGAATATTTTTGTATGCATTAAACAGGTTCCTGATACAGAAGCAACTCTTTCTGTAAAAGATGGAAAAACCATAAATGAAAATAATATTAAATGGATCATAAATCCTTATGATGAATATGCAATTGAAGAGGCCTTAAAAGTAAAAGAGAAAATCCCTGAGTCAAAAGTAACATTGATTACGCTTGGACCAAAGAGATGTGAAAGTGTTTTGAGAAGTGGACTCGCAATGGGAGCTGAAAATGCAATCCACATTGAAACAGAAGAATATATAGACAATAAAACAATTGCAAGAGCCATTGCTTATGCCATTAAACAGGAAGGTAATTACAACTTAATCTTTATTGGTAAACAAGCAATAGATGATGACGCATTTCTCACCCATATTTACATTGCTGAATATCTTGGAATACCTGTTGCTACAAATGTGACTCTATTTAAGTACGAATCTGAAAAAGTATTTGTTGAAAGAGAAATCGATGGAGGAGAAAAAGAAAAAATAGAAATGACAACTCCATGTGTGATTGGAGCAGCAAAAGGTCTAAATACTCCAAGATATCCCTCACTTATGGGCATGATGAAAGCCAAAAAAATTCCAATCAAGAAGTTGTCTTTACAGAATTTAGAAATTGAAGAAATAGATAATAAAATTATTATTGAAAAATTATTTGCTCCTGCTGAAAAGCCTCAAGGCAAAATTATTGAGGGTGAAATTGAAAACGCAGTTAAAGAACTTGTGAGAGTTTTAAAAGACGAAGTTAAAGTATTATAGGAGGGTATAATGGCAAATATAGGAATTTACGTAGAATTAAAAGAAGATAAATTAAAAAAATCAAACAAAGAAGCAATCAGTCTTGCAAAAAGAAGTGAGAAAGATGTACATGTTATAATATTTACAAACAATTTAGATCAACATTTAAATGAATTAAAGGGCATAAAGAATATTATCCAAATAAAAGATAAAGATCTGACTTATCAGCCTGATTATTATTCAGATACAATTGCAAATATAATAAAAGATTATAATTTAAATGACTTTATAGGAATTTGTTCAGCACAGGGTAAAGACCTGTTCCCAAGAGTTGCTGCTAAAATAGATGCCAGCTTAGTAAATGATTGTATTGAAATAGATTTTAAAAATAATTCAATAACAAAGCCCGTTTTTGCTGGAAGATTACTTGCAAAATACAGGGTAGAAAACGAATTTAAAATGTATACAATTAGACCAAATATCTTTCCTGTTCAAGCATTTGGCTCAGAAGGGAACCCAGAAATTATTACAAAAGAGTTGAATAAAAAAGAATTAAAAACCAAAATAATTGATATTATTAAAAGTGATTCAAAAAAAATCGATTTAACCGAAGCTGATGCAATAGTATCTGGGGGAAGAGGAATGAAAGAAAAAGAGAATTTCAAAATTCTCGAAGAGATTGCCCAACTTCTAAATGCAGGAGTTGGAGCATCTCGTGCAGCTGTTGATGCAGGATTTGCAACATCAGATATGCAAGTAGGGCAAACAGGAAAGGTTGTGAATCCAAAGCTCTATATTGCATGCGGTATTTCAGGTGCTATTCAACATTTTGCTGGAATGAAAACATCTAAAGTAATAGTAGCAATAAATAAAGACTCAGAAGCGCCTATATTCAAAAAAGCAGATTATGGAATTGTAGGAGACCTGTTTAAAATTGTTCCTCTATTAAAAAAAGAATTAGAAAAGATCTTAGAATAAAAAAGGAGAAGTTATTAATTTTGAGTGTTAAGTTTTGAGTTGAAAAAAGGACTTATAAACCAATCAACCATTCAACCAACAAACTATTCAACTATTGTATGTGTGCAAGAAACAATACCTGACCCTACATCTTTCAATTGCTTGACAATCGATCATCAATCCTCTAATATTTCAATATGATTGAAAAAGGATTTTCTTATGGTGTCCTTCAAAAAGAAAATCAACGCCTGCGCCGCGCCCTGAAAGAGCTTTCCATTCTAAATGAAATTGCAGTGGCCATCAATTCCGCACTCTCATTGGACCGCATACTGGAATCCATTGTACAAAAATGTACGAAACATCTGAATGTTGAGCAAGTAGCTATTCTGTTATTGGATGAAAAGATCGATGAGAAACCCTTCCAAACAATAATAAGGGGCTTTGATATCACAGCCAATGCATTACCTTACAGGCTTGACACACAATTGACTGGATGGATGCTCAAGAACCGTACTTCGCTTTTAATTAATGATTTCCAGAATGACACACGATTCCAGACTTTTTCAGAAGAAGCCAATGTTATCCGGTCTCTTTTAAGTGTTCCTCTGATGTCGAAAAGTAAAATGATTGGTCTGATAACTGTTTTTAACAAAACGGGAGAATCAGGGTTTAATAATGATGATCAAAGGCTACTGTCTATCATTTCATCACAGTCTTCTCAGGTGATAGAGAATGCAAGGCTATTGAAAGAAGAGCAGGAATTTATTAAAGTTCAACAGGAGCTCCGTCTTGCTTATGAGATCCAGATGAATCTGCTCCCTGAAACATCACCTCAAATTGATGGTTATGAAATTTTTGGAAGAAGTATCCCCGCAAAAGAGGTTGGCGGTGATTATTTTGATTTTATATCGGTAGAATGTAATAAAATGGCATTTTGTATTGGTGATATTTCCGGAAAAGGTATGCCGGCAGCACTTTTAATGTCAAATCTACAGGCTTCCGTAAGAGGACAAACTCTTGTTAAATCAAATGTAAAAGATTGTATGGAAAAGATCAATTCAATGCTTTTTCACAATACTCCGCCGGAAAAATTTTCAACTTTTTTTTATGGCATACTGGATTCAGAAAATCATAAGATAATTTATTCGAATGCAGGCCATAATTATCCATTTTTATTCTCAAAAGAAAAGGGGCCTGTTCAGCTTGAGGAAGGAGATATTGTCCTTGGATTTATGGAGACATCTCAATTCAGGGAAAACTCAATTTCTTTAGCGCCCGGAGATCTACTGTTGCTCTATTCTGACGGAATAACAGAGGCGATAAATGAGAATGAGGAAGAGTTAGGGGAAGGAGAGATGACAAAGGTTATCGTTGAGAATCCCGATCTTTCTTTAGAGGAGATGGCAGATCAGATTATAGAGAAAGTGAAACTCCATTCAGGTGATAATCTTCAGTATGATGATATGACACTGGTTCTGATAAAGAGGAAAATGTAGGGATTATTTAAATAAAATAAGTAATGGGGGGGAAATATGTATATGCGCTTTCTCCAGTTAAATGTCAAACCTGAAGCTCTGGAACTTTCCCGGGATTATTATTTTGAAGCTGTTCTACCGAGACTTTATGCAGTCAAGGGATGCATGTTTGCACATCTGATCCAAAATCAATTAAGAAAAACAGAGTTAATATCGATGACTCTGTGGGAAAAAAGAGAGGATGCCGAAGAATATCAGAACAGTCCTGTTTTTAAACAGTTGATGGCGGAATTTTCACCCTATCTGGATGAATCAAATGAATGGAAGATACAGTTGTCGGAAAAAATGGAATTAGAATATAAACCTGTAAGTGATGAACCGGTAATACAGTCATATAGTGTGTTTACCAAAAAAAACCTGAAATCACCTGTTTCATCAGGATCCTCCCCAATGTTTGTCCGTATCCTGTCACATAAACTCCAAAAGGGGAAGCTGAAAGAATTTGAAAAGTTGTATAAAACGGAAGTTATTCCTGCATTACAACAGACAGCTGGGTGTTTATATGCTTATTTGATGGAAAATCTGCGTGAAGGGGAAGAGGTTATTTCAGTGACTATATGGGAGAGTCGCAAGGCTGCTGAAGATTATGAAAAAAGCAGTATCTTCAATACTCTGACAGATAAGATAAAACATACATTTTCCCGCCTGTATCAGTGGAAAATGGAACTGTCAAAAGAGTCAGGCAGGAAGGCAATAACCAGTGATGATATGTCACTTTCGAAATATACCATTGTAACCGGGAGGCATTTTAAATGAGTGAACAGTGATAAGTGATATGTTATTAAAGAAAAAAATAATTTATGACAGCTCAGCATCAGCTATCAGCCGTGAACCAAAAGCAGAGAGACAATAATGATCGGGGAAAATATTTCTCACTACAAAATACTCGAAAAATTGGGTGAAGGCGGCATGGGTATTGTTTACAAAGCAGAAGACACCAAACTGGATCGAAAAGTGACCTTAAAATTTTTACCAAAAGAATCCACCAAAGATAATGAAGCTAAGGAGCGTTTCAAAAGAGAAGCCAAAGCAGCCGCAGCATTAAACCATCCCAATATCGTTACCATTTACGAAATTAACGAACATGAGGATCAAACATACATAGCCATGGAATATGTGGAGGGTAAAACTTTAAAAGAATCCCTTACCCCTCACCCCTTACCTCTTACCAAGGTTGTTGATTATACAATTCAGATCTGTAAAGGATTGAGTGCAGCCCACAACACCAGCATCATCCACCGGGATATTAAACCGCAAAATATTATTATTAACAACGACGATCAGGTAAAAATTTTAGATTTCGGCCTGGCCAAATTGAAAGGGGTATCCCAATTAACCAAGGAACATTCGACTCTGGGTACTATTCATTACATGTCACCTGAACAAATCCAAGGGCAGGAGGTGGACCAAAGAACTGATATATGGTCCCTGGG